>Ga0307979_1000386_pt1 | contig 29535 bp, 35 predicted proteins | sample OrgLakmetage1058_FD_201833 | JGI IMG/M metagenome (GOLD analysis project Ga0307979, IMG submission 201833) | Saline water microbial communities from Organic Lake, Antarctica - #1058 | ecosystem: Environmental > Aquatic > Non-marine Saline and Alkaline > Saline | place: Antarctica: Organic Lake...
TTAAACGACTCTTTGAAATCAAAGTGTGAAATGGTGACATCACGGATATACAAGGTCGCTGAGTAGTATGCCATTGGGTGGGAAGACCACGGAAGCGGCTCTTTTGAAGACCCGTTGGCCAAGTGGGATGATAATCTGTGGGTCTGGGTCAAACAGTGCGCGACAAAAACTCAATCGCCAGATAAACTACCAAGCTTGAGCCATGCGAAGTTTCAATATAATCGACGCTGAAACCATTGTGTAGGAGTGTTTAGTGTAGCGGCTACTTCGGTAGCTACATTTTTTCGCGATCTGTCAAAAAACGAATGTTCTCTGGGGTTTCATTGGACTGCACCGTGCTCAGGCGACAGAAGCTAAACGGTCTCAGAACTCGCTCTTAGAACATTTGCTTACATTCTCGATCTATATATCTAGCTAGATCTGGGCCCTCAATGGCGCTACAGACTGCCGATGGCACGTTACATGGGCTTGAAATGGCCAATGACGAGGCAGAACTTTCGGCCTGGTTTTGCCCGTCGTGCACCTACATGAACCCGCCGCTCGTGCGCCACTGCCCCATGTGCGACGCCGCTAACCCGCGGTGGGTTGCTCAGCAGGCTGCTTATGCTGCAGTGGAAGCTGCTGCAACTGCTCGCGAAAAATCGGCACGTGAATTGGTTCGTGCAAAGGAAGCTGCGTCAGCGCGTCGAGATGCATTGATGCAAGACTTAGAAGACGATTTTGCCGACTTTTCTGGCGATGAAGAAAGTGCAGCACCAATCATACTAGACTTACCTAGCTCTTCAACCCTCGAAAGTGACCATAGTGGACCTACCGGCACTGCTCAGAGCTCATCTCCTCCTCTGCTAATACTGCAGCGACAACGCAAGCATAGTGCTAGCCCTGGCTCATGTCAAGTAAGCTACAAGTACATTTTTGTTTGTTAGTGCAGCACATCTGGTTTCTGGCGGCGAATTCAGTCATCGATTGTTTTGTCCTGCACGTTGCGCATGGTATATGACTTGTCAGCGTGACGTCACGATAATCATTTTCATTTTTCCATGCCTTCGTAGATCGACAGTTTACCGCTTGACTTGCTGCTTCAAGCTTTGGCTTTTGTTGGCCACCCATCTTCCTTGGTGCGCTTTCGTGCCGTGGCGTTTCGCTTTCACGTAGCAGCTGAGGATCCTGTCCTGTGGCAGGTATGATGTATTTGATGTACGCTCTCGTGGCTGCACTTCGCTAGGTTACTAGTGCATGAAAGTAGTAGCTCAATCTACAGCGATTCCGTGTCAGGACTTCCTATTCTACCTCTCATGGTAAACTGCGCATATTTATATATATATTAGGCCCTGGGCGAAGCAGCAGCCGCTCTCAACTCCAAGCCAGCTCAAGGATGGCGACGTGACCAAATTCTTTTGTTTCAGGCCAGACCTCCGTTATCTGCTGCTGATGATGGCAGTAGTAATACTGCAGAAGGCAGTGGCCACCTAGGATTGGATGTTTCGCAAGCTACTACTTTTTCTTCCTCTTCTTCGAATACTCGCGACAGCGCTGGCACGCGAGTCACGAGCTACGAACAGCTGGGACAACTGTTAAGTAGAGCCAATGCTACATTAGAGCACGCCACTCATCACCGAGCTGCTGCAAGCACTGTGGTACCCCGTGCGACCTCTCCTTCCTCGGAGTCCCATGGGCGCAGCATCAGCAACGATGCAAGCTACAGCAGTGGTGATAACAGCAACAGCAGCAATAGTAGCAGCAGCAGTGGCAGGAAAAGAGACGAATTTACACCTCATAAATATTCCATGCCTGATGACGACAGCTTGAGCGAAGATGAAGCTGAGCCACTCCACAAGCGCGTTCGAGTAAGCCAAGGTGCTTCCCCTGAACTGAATGCCTTCACCGGTGATAGCGACAGCATTAGGGGTAACTCTGACCAGAACAATGATGTTTGCAACAGTAGCAGCCGCAGTAGTAGCATTCAGGATAGCAATGCTGTAGGAACCACCAGTAGCAGCAGCAGCAGTGGCGCTTCCGGTGGCAGTGGTATGCACGGCAGCTGTAGCTCTAGTACTAGTAGTACCTCACCACTGCCTGTGATAGCGCTGCAGACGGGAGTGGGCGGTGTAGCTGCCGCGGTGGCGAGAATGGGCGGAGCTGACTGGTACTTTGTGGCTCGACAGGTAGGTGCGCGCGTGGTCTTTTCTGTAGTGAGCATCGATGGTACACAGACGCAATCTTTTTGCAGCCTGCAAGTATTCGTTTGATTCTACTAGTACTGCGCCCGATACTGACGAGATTCTTGCTGAGGAGCTTTTTTTATATTTTTTACATAATTTTTTGTTGTTCTTACTTTCTCGCGGTAGGCGAGTACGGGCAGACTGTTGCTGGCTGCGTGGCAAAGTTTGTCGGAAGGGTGGAAGTGGGTACAGTGCGCTCTTCACCGTCTCTTGTGGGCCTGCCTTGACAATTGTGCGAAAAGTAGCTCTAGACGTGCTCCTGTCAGTGCTCCTGCTGGTGCTACTACTCCCTCGTCTCCGCCTTCCTCTTCTTCCTCTAGCGCTACCGCGACCAGCCGTTATAGTCGCTTGTCAGCAGCAGCCACGAGAGCCGAGACCGCGAAAGACGTCGGATTCAACGGCGACCAATTTGAAGCGAGAGCGTCGGCGGTGCACAAAGCGTCATCTCAACGGATCAAATTGATTCGATGTGGGACTTTACCCGCTGCTGACGAAGAATTGCTGCCGCCCGTGAGTGTTTTGTCATGTAATTAGTTTTTAGTGAGACGTGTGCACACTTCATGAACAACTGAATACAGAAGGCTTTCAATTAATAATTGATTCCTTCCTCATGCCTTGACAATACTTGTGAACGGCTTACACTCCATTGCAGGACCAGCGGGCTGTGTTTGCTCGCACCTCTCACAAACTGCAGCGCGTGAACTGGAGTTTGCTGAGAACTTCGTTGCTGGTGACCATGTCACATGTAGCCGAGGGTCTTGCGCGATACGCTCTCATGGCGCCGTCCTCCTTGTCGTCACCATCTTTCACCTCTGAGGAGGAGGGTACTTCTGGAAGAGATGATGGTCCTAGTATACCTGAAGCAACGGCCACCGATAGCAGCAGCAGCAGCAGCAGTGGCGATGGAACAGACACCTTGGGAGCACGCTGCGATTGGTGCTGGCGCGCCTATCGGTCGTGGTTGAACGGTGTCATCGGTCTCTTGGGTGACTTAGAGGTAAGACATTCCTGTACTTCGTTCTTGAAACTTCTATTCTAGAAAGGCGTTTAGGAAAGGATTATCAAGCGCACGATTAAGATTAGGTGTCCTTCCATTGTCCTCCGTTGCTAATCCTCAACATACTATCGTCCATATAACTACTTCCGTAGGCTTACCTCGGTGGTGAACGCGACCGGGACCTCGCAATGCGGCGGCCTCCGATGCCTAGCCTCGCGGTGAGTATTGTTGCTACTAACGAGAGTACATTGTTGCCTTTCTTTGATATACATGTTGTTCTCCACTTAGAATCTTGCGTTCACTCTAGGCTAATCTTGTGTATTATCCCTGTGCCTTGTCTAGCTCTTCTTCGGTGAAACCATTATCCTGTGAATTGCCTTGCCTTGCTCTTTTTTGGTGGAATCATTACGCTACAGGAATCCGGGGTGTCAGCTTTCCGGCATGCCTTTCTGCTGCGCCCTCCCCTGTGCCGAAGGCTCGTGGCGGAGCTTCTTCCGACAATGACCTCAACACCTCCTGTCAATGGCGGCGACCTTTCTTTAACAGTTTCAGAGCGCGCGTCATCAGGCGAGATCACTCCCGTTTCATCAGCTCCAACCCCACTTGCAACGGCAGCAACAATCTCAGCAGCGACTTCGACTTGTTCATTAGCCTATCACGCAGACGTTTGCGCGGGCAGTTTCACCAATGCCGAGCTTGGCTCTTCGTACAAGGTGTTCACCTTCGTGCTCTCGCAAGCTCAAGCTGCTCACAAAGCTGCCCTGAAGACCAACCAGACTACTAGGGTATCTCTTTCAAATGTGGCTAATGCAACTACTGAGGCTGCTGCTGCTATTAGTGCTGAAGCTGATACAATATCTGCTAGTGCTGTCCGAGCTGACGATCTTGAAGGAGTGATGAAAATGCTTCAGGCTGTGGACAGCGTGGGCGACGGGGAAGTGGCTCCCATCATGATCCCTCTTGGTAAGCACGCTAGGCCTGCAGCCGTAGCCTATGGCGCGGCCCACCCTGCAACCAACGACGATAACGACGAATACAATGAGGATACCACGAGAAGAGGTGCGAGTGCTAGAGTAGCCGCAGAGCGCGAGCATTCGCAGCGGATACTCGACGGTCTCAACAACGGGGTGCGAGGCATGCTCAGGCGCAAACTCTTATTGCCACTCTGGGCACACCACCAAGAGCACATGATGGCAGCTGGTGCAGCAGCAAGTGGGAGGAGCCACAGTAGCAGCAGTAGTGGGGGAAGGCCTCTAAGTAAGGACGACGACGAGGAAGAAGACGAAGAAGATTGTGAAGGCGGCGAGTGCGAAGGAGACGACAGGGCGGATGGCACCGAGGCAAGTGATTTGCTTCTTAGTGGATTTCGCCAATCGTCAGCAAGTGCGCATCGGCGGAATGCTTACTACCAGCGAAATGGGCGCCGGTAATTGCCTAGCAAAGGAATTCCAGTCCACGACACACGCATTGCTTCTGCTTACAACCAAAAGCCAAACGCCAGCGAACCACAATGGCTTACATGACTTACAACAAGAAACGAAAACAACAGCCCACGCGCAAACATCACCAGATCCCGGTTCCGTTATTTTCTTTTGAGACAGGCCCCAAAGGGCCGGAATTAGAAGGCTAATAGGTAGAGATGAAAAGCAGGGCTGTACAACCTAAACCTACAAAGCTAATCAGGCGCACATGCCCGAGTGGCCATGGAAGTGATGGTAGCGGTCCAAAGTGCAAAGTGGCACGCTCCTCTGTGCTCTGAGGGACTGAGAGTTCAGCTCAAAAATAATTTTTCCTTATATATGGACCTTTTTTGAACTTTCAACCGCATAATTTCCCTTTTGTGAGCTATTTATTGATTACTAAGCAGCAAGAAGGAAGAGCGAGCGAAAAGCCCTATGTATCTACACCAGTATGGCGCTAGGAAATAAAGTGGCTCCCGATTTCTTTCGTCGAACTCGAACTTGATGTTCTATTTAATTTACCAACATAATTGACCGGAGACGGGCATTCACAGGAACCAGCCAAAGAAATATCGACAACGAAGAAGCACTTCTTTCTTTGTACATGGCACCTGAAACCGGAACAGTTCTGACTACACTCGGGCAATCCTTTTTTCGGGATTTATATACTTAGTGGCTAGTGGCTGCTCCCTTCGTCTATGCAACGCTTTCTATTTGCATGTCTGAAATCACCGCCTGAGTTCACCTACAAGGCGCTTAGCGCGTCGTTGAGTAAAAGCACTCGGTTGGCATCTTGACCGTTGAGCTGAAGCCCGTATTGGAGGGAATTCCTGTGTCAGACAAAGAGTATTAAAAAGGGCAGAAAAGCCAGTGCTAAATCAAGGAGCAACATACAGTAATGATAAATTTACAAGCTCACCACACTCTCACGTTAAATCAGTGCAAAAAAATACTCAAACGCGTATCGCCTCTACGAACTAGAATTAAACCTTTGAAGCCGAAGGTGGCCCGAGCAGCGTATGGTACCACCGCGTTGGGCTTGGTCAGAGGCCACCGTTTGTCTACAGCGCCGCGGGTGCCCGCCACAGGGAGGGTATTGAAAGAAGACACCGAATTGGGCCGACGATTCACCAGATGGCCTGAACAAGCATATTTGCAGGAGGAAAAAACAAAATGAAAATTATAAACGGGTACATATGCAAGGCATGACTAGACAAGGCGGTGGATTTAACGCTGAAAATTTGATCGAAAGAAAGTGCGTCACTCTTTTGTCACTAGGCCAAAGCTATATACCATCCAGCACGTTCTTGAAAAAGAGCGGGTGTTCACCTACCGTATTCGTTCACTAAAATTTTCGTTGGCCTTTCAGCTTTCATCGTACGCCACGCTTGTGACGACACCTGATGCGACGCACGTTAGCGAATTATTGAGCGGAAAAATAACCCGGTATCCGAAACGTACGCCGCTCTATGCACGTTGTACTCAAAAGCAAAGCAGACAGCGCACCGTCAAAGCAGGCGCTGATGCCGGGCGCAAGTGCTCTTTGTTGTCCCAGTTTCGTAAAGAGCTGGCGCTGTAGCTGGTCTCAAATTGCCCACATACGTAGTGGCTAGACATGGTGAAAATCCCGGGTCCACTCGAAAATCCTAGAGCAAAGGAGCGATAGAGAAGGGGGACATGAGAAACGACTGAGCCATGATTTCACGGAACTTCAATGGTGGAATGTTACAGCATGGATTTCAATCATCGTCGTCGATGACGAGCACGTGACTTCAAGTATCTTTACGCACAATGAAGTCTCGATGAAGGAATGGCGCTACTTTGCTGCGCCAAGTTTTCAGGGTGGCGATAAATGAAAGGAAGGAAAAACATGGAAATTTGAAAAAGTTGTGAAAAGCCAGGGAAAAGTAGAGAACAGTACAGGGGGTATTTATTTTAAGTCTTTAACGGCTCTATTCATTCGGAGCCAGGTTGCTTCTGTCCGGTGATTTTTGAAGTACTCGTAGGTATGTAATCTTGATTCTTGAATCCTAACATCCACCCAGCATTCCAGTTGCGTTCGGCAAAAAATAATACTTGGCAAGAGAGGGGTTTGGTAAAGGTACCCTGCGATGGCGCACAGCCTGTCGTCTTCGTTTGATGCTATTAGGGAAGGGCCACCGCGTTCGTTTCGTGGGCGCGCACGTACGCCTACTATGCTCTCTTCCTACCCTCACTCTGACGATGATGCAAGTCCCTCGCAGCACTTGCCGTCTAGATCTCCCCTGGCAGGCACCCGCGAATCCTCTGATATCTTTAACTATGAAAGCAATGGTAACGTGAGCGGGGTCGGAGCCTCGAGTACAGGACCGGCAATTTTCAATGTAGGGCGGCGACTTGCGCGGCGTGGGTGCTCTCAAGAGCCTCGGGTATTTTCAAAAATGCGTGCCTCTAATTATGATACTGTTGCTGCCAGCCAGATACCCTTGGCACCTACAGAGGAGCAGTCCCCGACACTTTCCCGACGCCCAAACAATGGACGACATAACCAGTGAGTTCTCAGGCGCTTAGCACTATTTCATGCGATATGGGTGAGCGGCGTCTGCCTCAGCTTAAATACTTACATTCCATCTCGCCTGCTCTTTGGACACAGGGATCGAATAACGCCCGCGCACGAGGCTTCAGCAGGCCGGTTTGGGCCACTTCCACGTCCACGCACGCCTACGTCATCGCCCCCGCCGCCTCCACTGCCGCCACGTCGCCCCGTCGAATTCAAGCAAGCAAATCAATCACCTTCGACTCCTGCTCGGATCCAAGGAACGCGAATTGATAAGCCGCTCGTTAATGCTAGCATCGCAAACCCTAGTAGAAAAGAAAAAGATTTCACGCACAGCTCTTTAAACAAGGAAACACCCTCGCCAAAAGTTAGAGTAGCGATGCAGCAGCAGCAGCAGCATCAGTCGCAGCAGTCGCAGCAGTCGCAGCAGTCGCAGCAGCCACGCGGGCGATCTAGAGAGACACGGCCACTTCTGCCAACTCGCCATCTTTCGAACCGACCACGGCCACGCATGACCCGAAGTCTCGACGGTACTTCTTCAGGAAGCCACAGCCCTCATCGGCACGAGTTACGGCGAAGTACTCGCTCTAGCGCAAGGAGCAAGAGTCCAGTCAATGCAACCGATTCTTTACCCACGACTCCTCAGAATAGATCGCATTCTGCTCGTACGCGCCCAGTGATGTCGGCAGCAGTAGAAGAGGTGACATTTCAAGCTGCTAGCCCAGTACTCAGTCCGAGCCCTAGCAACGTCGCTACTCGGTAATGCTACTTCCTTCAATCACTTTACTTGGTTTCCCACTTCGTATATCTTACAGTGGTGCGAGGCCTATTGTTTGTTGTGTACGCTCAGGATTCAAACTTTACTCACATTACGCGGTTTCTGCTGGTGATAAGTTTTCATTTGATGCTTTTACCCCTCTTTCGTTGCAATTAGATTGACTCTGCGCCACCACGAGGGGGTGTCTATTCAGCGGCCTCCTCGCTTGCAGCCTCGCTCACACACTTCTGACCGTCGCCCACCTAGTGTCGAGAAGCGCCTTCCCAGCTCAGAGCAAAACCAGCCTCCTCTAGATGAAAATCGTCGCCCACGTAGTCTAGAACGCCACACTCCCACAATTCAGCGCCCTCGTCCTCGCAGCTTAGACAGACGGCCGCCTAGCTTAGAAAGACGCGTACCCAGTCTTACTCGCCGTTCGCTTAGCGTAGAGAGGGCAGCTACGGCGACAGGTGCTGCTCCTACTTCAGCTTCAGCGAATTCGCCAACAATGTTTCATTCCACCCGTGTGTCAACGAGACCCAAGCCCCGGCTTGCTTCAACGCCTCCGGCTCGAACAAATCAGCCTTTCAGTCCAAGCGGAGGACAACACAATTTGAGCAAGAGCAGTCCTCGCAACAGCTCACGTAAACTTTTTGGTACGCAGCGTGCCACAGTAAGAGAATCCATGCGATCCCCAGAGCGACACGACAGTGCGACACTTTTGCGACCAACTCCGTTAAGACCATCAGCGCGAAGTGTGCGTGGAGGGCTTACCACCAACAGTAGTCGAAAATCAAGTTCTTCAAGCCACAGTCCACAACGAAGCCCTCAACGAAATCCAAGAGCGCCATATGATGATAAAGACAGTAGCAGCAATATCAATGCTGAGAGCCAACTGAGGAGAAGAAACTCCTACGGCAACAACAATAATGCAAGTGTGCCATCATCATCATCATCATCATCATCGTCGTCGTCGTCGTCGTCGTCATCGTCATCAGTGTCGTCGATGCGCGTTACATCGCTGAAAGGAATCACGCCAACAAAGGCGTGGATGCTGGCTGCCATTCAAAACGACGTAAATGGTGAATTTGCTTCGAGCGAAATGGTGCATGGTGGTGATAAAGAAGTAGTGAGAGTAGCAACAGGAGACTCTGTTGGCGAAGAGCAGCTTGTGGCCATAATAAAAGTAAGCAAAAGTGATGCTTACACTTTTACCATATTTAATCTGCCCTTCCTCCTAACCTACTAAAGCATAACTCACCGTCGTCTCTACATGGCATACATTCACTTCTACATTCAAACGTATTATATTTCATGCTTGTTATATACATTCAGACGGAGAATCAGAGCAACGAACCTCCTGCTGCTCCTAGCCGCCAAAGAATTGACTTCAGTGAGCCAAGGACGCATTCTTTGCCTCCATCTGAAGTACCGTCCCCGCCAGCGCCTGCCGGGGGGCGCAACCTACTATGGCCGTCAACAGGAGTCAACACAAGCAACTGGATGAGCCAGAACCCGCCTTACAGCCCGCAGTTTCTAGAGGATAGTATTGATGGCCAGATTGACCACGGCAACAATAGCTGCACCCTTCGAGGTAGTAGTAGACCAAGACAGATCACAAATGCCGAGCCCCGGCGACAACAACGGCAGTCGTTGCACTTTCGGCGCCCCCCTCCTGTAGAAGCGCGCATCTCACTGCCTCGAAAGGTTTGCCTTCATTTCTGTATACAAGAAATATTGGCGCTCTTCTTATAGCTCCAGTATGTCATGAACGCATGCGCAAAGTAATGTCGACATCTACTTTCATTCTATTTTCTCTTCTCAAGGTGACTCGCCTGCGTGGAAATATGGTCTCTATTGATCAAACTTTTTACTACGAAGAAGTGTTTTGCTTCCGCAAGGCACCACCGAAAGAACTCATCACCTTTCAGATGCCGGCGCCCTTGACCCCTGTTACAAGTTCAACCGATTCCAAGAAAGCAGTACCATCGTTTGGCGCCTTACTGAAACGAGGCACGCTATGGCTTGAAACCCATAGCGATGACAGGAGTAGCAACGGGATAATGGCGCGGCAGCATGTGACCCTATTGGCATTTAGAGGTATGCTCGCGATGACCTATCGAAAGAAAACTGAAGACGCATCTGGAAGTATTTCACCATCGGACGCTTCAATGATCTCAAATATTGACGAGCAAGGAGTTTCAACTGACGACTGCAAAATGAAGGCAGAGCTATTAGCTGGTGATCGATGGATTGCACGACAAGAAGTGTTAGAGGTTGATAATCAAAACAACCACATTACGACTCTTGGCTTGAGTCTCGGGCAAGCTGGCTTTAAGAGCCATCACAGCAAGTACTCGAACGACAACGTGCTCTTATTGACCCTGCGATCGGGCACTTTGGGCACGTTATCGAGATGGCGGCTTCGTTGCGGCACTCGCGTAGCATTAGAAGAATGGCTATGGGCTCTGCGGTACAGCGATCTCGGCCACGGCTTACTTACTGGTACGCCTTGTCCATACAATTATTTCTATCTAATAAGGAATTGAAATAGGAACTATATTTTCTTTGCGCTCTGCGAGATTAACTCAAATTCACCTCCAGACCCCTGCATATAATTTCGATGAAAAAAATCATTTATTTGTCTACTCCGATTGCCTTTATGACTCGCCGTCACAGGCGACCTTGCCTTCGATACGGAATGCGCCACGGTTGATGAGAATCTGAAAGTGGCCAACAATCATCGCACAACTCCCTATTCACCATCTTCGGTTACATCGTTGCCCTCTTCATCTATGGGCTCCTTCGACGTCGATTCGCATACTCAACCGCCTCGTAACTTACCCGCAACAAGTGCCCGCGCAACAGGCAGCCTTCAGGATAACGTATACTCCACTGATAATAGCTTGACTACAGGGCCGCTTGCCAATACAAGAGAGGCAGCAGCCTCAGCCAAACCTTCTTCCGAATCTTCCGCCGCAGCTTTAGCATCGACTGAAACTGTGGCTGAAAATGCGCAGTTATCAGCGCACGCCACGAATGGTGGCAATGAGACAGATGAAGAATTGGAAATTGAGGCCTCGGATGACGACGATGATGATGATGACGACGACGATGAAGATGACATTCACGAAGTCTTAGACATCGACCGGGAGCTTAGCACGTCAATACCCGAGGAAGAAGGTGAAGACAGTGCAAGCAGTGTAGCCACGGATTCCTGGCCTTCTTCTAGGCTCTCAAGAAGGCCAGCTTCTGCAGAGCCGGACCAACGGCAAGTCCTGAAGTCGCATGGAAATTTAGAATAGCGAATTGGCTTAGCATTCGGTTTGGTACTACGAAGAATCAAAAGGCCAAGTCAAATCGGTGTTGAGTGTTGCTTTTCATTATCGCTGAACTTTATACTTTAAACAAGTGAGCAGTAAGTTTTAAAAAAGAGAAAAGCTTGAGTGCTCCCTTTCTTGTTTACATACAATACCAATTCAGAATCCGATTCAAGAATAGCCCATAACCCCGTACTAATATCGGCATTCCCGAAGACGCAGCACACTGCACACACGCAGCACTTCGTATACGGAGCTGTTGGTTATGAATATTGCGAAGTGATAACTGAGATGCAACTACGTATAACGCCGAGTTTGAGTTTCCGTTCTCCTTTAATTCGGCGCTTTCCATCTAGGGTTACAGAGTTACAGATAGATCCTTACTGGAGCTCGCTTTGCAGTCGCTTTCCTCCTGCCTCAGTTGCCTTCGGTATCTACATATCCATCAAGGTGCAAGGCAGCGGGCGCTCCTTTTGCCTCTCTGACTTTCCAGTCTCAAGATAAAGTGCCATTAGGTACTGACGTAGCACTATTCAGTAGCTGCCAGCGCAGCGCGGCGGTGGCAGCATTTCAAAGAAGTCGTCGTCAGAAGCGTCGGACATTTTTCTCGTGTTCACCTCTTGCTCGTTCTCAAAGCCACCTGTGCCACATGCGCTCAATTCTTGAAGGCGTTCGAGGGTATTCGCCATAGAATTGACCTGGAAATTCAAGTGAAAACAGAAGATTGGTTAGCCATTCAATCGTTGAGAAGCACCCTAGCACATACTCAAAAATGCCTACTCGGATACTATGACCACAACAAATGATTGAACGTTTAGCCGAAAGACTTGAAAGAGTGGTCGATATGAGCCAAATTGTGCGCATATAGTTCTGATCACACAAAGCATCTCATGTTCACTCACCGATTCCGTCGCGGCTTTGTCAGCTTCTGAAGGGTGACCCGAGTCCGTTGCGGCCCACGGTTGCCATTTCTGCTGGCGCCTGTTCTTGGCCCGCGCTCTGCCGTTGCTGCTGCGTCCTTGATCATCTCCCTCATGGCTGCCTGCAGGTAATACTACTCCTCCTCCTTCATTTCCTGCTTCTTCTTGGTACCGGGCAAAAGCGGCGCGCCCTGCTGAGGCCCTGGCTTCCAAAACCTCGTCGCGGGATCGAGGCTCGGGGGAATTCGAAGGCGATGGCGTCAGGTCCGAATCGTCGTATTCGTCGCTTTGTTGTTGGTGGCTGGAGCGGCGAGGGTGGCGGTTACCGGTCGTCCTCCTCCTGCGGTCAGCTGGGGACGGAGGAGTGAGCCCTTTCTCCACAGGGAGCTGAGACGACGAAGACAGAGACTTGGGAGAGCCATAAATGCTGTCCACGTCCCTGCCGTTGCCACCACCATCATGCCCCGAGACCCGCCGTTTCCGGGACGAGGACGAGGAGGATGACTGCCGTCGCTCGGAGCGTTGTTCGCGGTTGCGCGACGAGGTGGAGTGACTGGACGACGAGGTTGACAGCTCAAGCGCGGTGCCCGACGAGTGCGAAGGACCGCCGCTGCCCGAACTCCTTCGCCTTGGGCTGGGCTGAGACGGCGGCAACAACTGCTGTTGGTGTTGTTGGTATTGGGGTTGGGTGATGGTTGGATCGTTGTTTTGCGCCACGAATTCAAGGAGTTTCGATCGGGTGGTGCTGTCGTTCAAAGCCAGGGATTCCGCCACTACCCCGCACAGGAGTTGCACGCCCCGCATGGTCATGTCTTGCTTGGAGGCCGACGCAATCAGGTGCTGCTCGCAGCCCGACATCACGTCGTGCACCGCCGCCATGTCGTCTTTCAAATCCCCAACCGAGTCCCTGGAGGATGCAAAAAATGGACACAATGAGAGGCCGAAATAGGTGCTTTGCAATGAAGCAACCGGCAATGAATAAATTTGTGTGTTACTTTTTGTCAACAAGAGAGAGGGTGTGAGCGTGTGCCTGTTGACTGCTTAAATGTTGATTACATGATCTCTTCCTGCACCCCGAGGCCGTATTCCACCCGCTGCGTCAGATCTCCGAGGCCATCTTTCACTTGCGACCGCAAACTTTCCACCGTCTTGGACACCGCTGACAGGCCACCCGTGACGGCGTTCACTGCAGAGGCCAGATGCTGCCGCGTCACATACTTGCCCTGATGTAGCAGTGGAAAAAAAAAAGGGGGGGGGAGAGACGTACAAGTTTAAGAGAGATAGAGAGAAGTGAGCGAGGGGCGAGGGGCTAAAAGGGTCAACAGTGTCAGGAACGAGTAAATTTCAATTTCAACCGGCATTAAATTGAAAATGTCTTGAGTGTGTTAGGAGTTGATAAGGGTCGTGCGCCCCTGCACAAAGCACAAACCCCCCACGCCTCGAACTACGACAATCATACTGAAGCACCTTCCAGAGGTAGCCAACCGCCACGCCAGAGGCACCCAAGCAGCACACCACTACAGTAGTGGTCGAGAAACCACTGCCACTGCCACCGTCGCGGCCAATCACATGCACCTGCGAGATAAAGGGGTCACGTCAGCCACGGATCGACAGGGATTGTGTACAGCCTGCTACATGTACCAACTGCGAAAAACAAAGAAAAACAAGTACGCACTCCATACAAACTACTGATTCTCAGAACAGCTGGTCCGCACCTGCGAAGACTGCGCACGGCTGAGGTTTTCCATGCGGTCCATAGCACGGCTGAGCTTAGTGTCGACGGCATCGAGAATTGCGCTCTCCGATTGCTGCCCGCGTGACAACATCGCCTTGACGGCAGACTGCAAGGCAGACAGCTCGCTGCTACTGCCACCGCTGCCACCACCGTCGCCACCGCCAACACTTTTGGCGCCGTCTCCCAGACGTTTGACGCCGTCCAGGAACGCCTTCCGCACCAAGTCGCCGATGTAGGAGTCAACGAATTTCTCGTAAATCGAGGTGCCAACTGTAGTTGCTCCAAAACACGCCAAGAGCATCGTCCCTATCTTCGTGTTTCCCGACAGAACGACCTGGCCGGCCGCTTTATTAAACAACGACATTATGGATGCCTGCTCTACTTAGGATCAAAGAGAGCCCTTCCTGTTGTGCGCGCGTGAAGTTAAGCCGCAGAACAGTGATGCGCCGTAACCATTTTCGCCAACGTTACTTTTTGATTCTGCTGATGATGAGCTGGTTCTAAAACTAACACCCTGTAACTCTAATGTAGTAGAAATATAGTGTTTTTTTTGTTGCTTGGATGGCCGCCGGTGCGGTCGCTGGACCGAACATTGAACTCACAGAGAAATAGAGAACAGAGAACCTACCAAGAGATAGTTCAAGGGCCAAGGATACAAACGCGGTTTCTGAAGATCAACAACTTCTTTACATGGCGCACCACCGCAAATGCGCACTGATGGTGCTAGCGTTTGCACTTTGCTTTCCCCCGTCTATTGGACAGTCTGATGTGTCCTTCCGAGATCCCATGAACAAGAAAGAAGAACTCGTCGAGGCAGGATTCGAAACGAGTAGCGGACATGCAGTGGATACGTCAGGGGCGCCCCAGCACGCTGCGACCTCTTCTCTTGGCACGAACAGTAGTGATCGTCGCTCAGGGCCAGTGCATTGGGCCATTATTGCACTCGTGACGCTTCTGGGGTGGACTGTGCTTTCGGTTGCGTGGCTATTCTTTGACGCGAAGAGGCGCCGCCGATTGAATCCTACTTGCTATGGGCGCTTAAGCACCTCATACGTCATGCGCACTGGTTTTGGAGAAGTGCCTGCGCTCAGCAATGAAATTAATCGAAAAGCAGTTTCAGTCGAACGCGAAAGAAGTGCGTCAGAGGAGAAAGAAGAAGTTGCTAAGCTGCGCGGGCGAGTCATCTGGGCAATCAAAGAAGAAGTGCTAACCTGCCTAGGGCGCAGCATCTTTCACGAAGGGTGGCGGAGTGTGCGCACTGCAGATGAAGCGGGGTCCGCGTTAGTGGTGCAGGTCCGTGTGTTTCTTTGGAGGGTAGAGGGGATTTAGGAGTCGGTAGTGGGAGATCGTGCTTGCGAGGTCTGTAGTACTACAGATTTGGTGTAAGTCTCCCACCTTCTTCCTCCTCGTATCGATTACGGTCAGCTTTCTTTCTACTCCAGTGTATCCTCTATATTGTATAGCGTCAATTTTTCTGCCTTTTCATTTTCTGTTCTTGCTTTTGCTCCAACTCAACCTCTGACCCAGGTTCTCCCAGTAGAGCCCGGCCGTCGTGCCGCTCTTTGCGTTTGGCTTTCCTCCCTTTCTGCAGCAGCGGCGGTAGCTGTTGTGCTAACTTTGACCACTCTTTCAACTTCTCCGTCGCTAGCACCGTCGCAACCACCAGACTCTTTAGAGACGGAATGGAACGGTGCGCTTCCGATGCCTTTTACAGAGGTGCTGCTGCCTTTGCTCTTCCTGGTGGCGCTCATGCATGCAGAGGCCGAAGTCCTCCTGAAAGGGTCCCTGAAGCTCGCATTGGGGCTAGCAGCAGTAGCAGCTCTGTTCATGCAACATCCTTCGTCATCATCCAGTGTTGCCGCAGTTGCTGCAGCGGCATTGTTGGTGCTGGCGCTGTGGCTGGTATGTAGTTGACTGTTATTCTCTTGTGGGTGCCCGCTTAATCGTCTTCAGTGTGGTTCCTTATCCATATCCGCATGTTTCCTTTTATTACACTTATAAAAACGATGTCCAGGTGGGGGTGCGCGCGCGCGCTCATTTGTTGCCGTTGGGCTGGTGGGAAGACCCCCTGTTGCCCGGCTGCAGGCGCTTGCCAACTCACCCGCCGAGACGGCTCTTTCCCAGCGTCGAAGCCGCCGCACGCGGGCTGCTGGCTACCAAGCACTTGGTGGAGAACGGAGCTGCTCGAGCGGCCGTCCTAGGGGTGCCGCCGCCGGCTGGCGCGGATGCTTACGCTGATGGGGAAGATGATCTTGCTGGTGCTGAAGATGGTGGCGACCGAGTTGAATCTGCAGCGACTGTGTGTCCTGGAAAGCGAGCGCGCGGATTGAAGGATGTGGACGCACTGATGCAAGGCATGCCTGAAGGTAGCACTGGCCTGGGCACGTGGGGTTTGGACAGCGGCGGTGATCACAGTGGCCGTCGTGGTGATGGTAACAGTGGCAGTATTGGGGTTAGTAACACTGGCAGCGGCGGTGGTGGTGGTATTATTGGCAGCCATCACCGTAAGCAAGTGGTGAACCCGTGGGCCATGTCCTTGGACGGCGATGATTGGCGCTTCAAATTCGTAGGAGGGCCAGAGCAAGGAATGGGGTTTGAGTCGCCTTCCTTCATGGCGATGATGGAGGAGGAGAAGGAAGAAGAGCTGAACGAGTGGGTAGCGATTTCGGTGCCTGGCACCTGGCAGGTGCGATTATCGAGGTGCACTGGTCGACTCTCTCTAAATGAAAGCCTCGACTTAGTTTGTTAGCCTGTCAGCCGCTTTTCTTTTTATTTGCCTTTCTTTGTAATCTCCTCTTCCTCCCATTTTCTTTATCTCCAACCAATAGCATGCGCGCTTTCATGACGATCTCGCCGCACCCTTTCACTCATTATTTCATCCTTCCCCCAGGTCCAGGGCCAAGAACCTCCGCGCTACACCAACATTCGCTACCCGATTTTCCACCCTCCGCGAGACAAAGAGCCCGCTACTAGTGGCCGCAACAAACGCTCGGAAAACCCGACCGGCCTTTACCGGCGCACTTTCGAGGTGTGTGCGTCTGCGTGTGCACTGATGGTAGCACTATGTAAATGTGCGAGTATTCATACGTGTATGACCACCGTCGTCATTGCATTTCATGCATTCATTTCGTGCGTTTCCAAAGGATAAGTTCCCGATATGCATTTCTTTGTCTTCGTCGTATTTATCACGATTTAAAGCATTAATTCTTTATGTTCTTCACAATGTCGAACACACAGGTGCCTCCAGTATGGCCAGGTGGGAAATTGAGCCAATTTGACCTGGAACCTGTGCTCACAGCCAATGACGAGACGGTGGTGCCGCCTTCCTGGGCTGCGAAGCAAGGAGAAGGAGGTGAAGGAGAGGTAGCAGATGCAGAAGAGTGGCGACGTGCCCAGTCTGTTTACCAACACCGGGGGCGGCGCGTAGTGCTGGTGATCAAGGGAGCTTCCTCAGCCGTAGAAGTGTTCATGAATAGCGTGTGGGTAGGCTGCTCCAAAGATTCCTTCTTGGAGTGCGAATTTGACGTCACCAATGCTCTCCTGAAAGGCCCCGGCAACAAGATCGACAGTAGCAGCAGCGGGAAGAAGCACAGTAGTAGTGGTGGTCCATTCCACGTGTTGGCGCTGCGAGTGGCGCACTGGAGTGACGGGTCTTACCTGGAGGATCAGGACCAGTGGTGGCTGAGCGGTCTGCACCGGTCCGTCGAGCTGCACTGCTTGCCCGCCGTGCACTTCGCCAGTTTGAGCGCCACCACGCAACACCTTGCCTGGACATCGACTACTAGTGGTGCTTCTGTTGCTTCTGGTGGCGCTTTTTCAGCGGCTGCTGCATCTGTCATGGATGATGCTTCCATCATCAGCCCAGTTGACCAGCAGTCGAAGATGTCGTCTACTTCTTCCATATCGATGCTGTCATCAGTCTCACGTCACAGGGATTATGAGTCTCAAGCCAAGGATGTTGATGAAGCCAAGGACAAGACGTTGCCAATTGGGCCCAGTGCTGCATACGCTGTCTGCGCTGTGCACATGGATATCGCAGGCCTCGCTCTCCTCGTGCCGCCTCCATCATCGTCAAAACGACAATCACAGCAAAATCGAGAAGCACCTCTGAACAAAGAAGCTAGTGCCATTGCTAATGAGGGAGCAGCAGCTGCTCAGGAAGGGGGAGTCGGCGTGGGAGCAGTCGACGAGAAGATTGAAGATGCCCATGATGCTCTTGACGCAGGCAGTGCGATTCCAGCAGCAAATGAGGTATCGCCTGCTGGAGAAGATGATGAAGAAGAAGGAACGCCTGCAAATAGTGAAGGAGGAGCTGCATGGGATTTGCGGGTATGGCTTCTTCCTCCCGATGCTGACTCCATTGATCACGCAGTTGCCTCGTGCGCCCTGCGCCTTGACCACTCCCTAGTGCATACTTCTAGCAATACCACTTCTTCTACTGGTGCTAGTGACAGCGGTATGGCTGAGACTGGTGGTCTGAATGGCAGTGATGGTGTGAATGTCGTAGGTGTTGAGGTGCAGCCTTTACTGCGACCAGATCCGAAGACACCTTCTCAACAACTCTTCTTTTGCACCCCCAAGAGCACAATCGATGAAAACAGCAGCGAAGGTGTCAACAGTCATGGCAGCCCATCTTATTCCTCGTCGCCAGCATCTGCAGATCCTGAGAATGCACTTGCTTCATCGGCAGTCTCGGTAGCAGATGCCCGTTGCCTCCCTGTGTGCTCCGTGAAAATCTACCTGCAAGTGCCTGCTCCTTTGCTTTGGTCCGCTGAGGCTCCGCACTGCTACAGCTGCGTTGCCAGCCTTTCCCCACTTGATACCGGGAAGGAATCTTCTTCTCCTACCTCAAAACGCCGCTCGTCTTCGCGAACTAACCACAAGAAGGTGGCCAACAGCAAGAAAAGCAACTTGTTTTCGCCCATATCATCGAAAGGGCATGTCGAGGGTTGCCGAGTCGGTTTGAAGGAAGTGGCGGTGCTCACGGCGCGCGAAGCAGGGTTGGTGGAGGATGATGAGACTACTGATAATGGTGGGAGGAGCAACAACAGTGGAGTGCAGGTGGCGGATCACAAGGTACCTTCCCTCGAGAAGATCATCGAGAACTAATATTTTACCCAGCACTTCTGACATAAAAAATATCACTGATTTAATATTTTTCCATTGCTTATATCATTCTAGCAATCACGAATGCCTTGATGTGCATGTGCATCCTTCTTGTTTTTTTTTAATGCGTACCAATCCAACTACGAATACTGCCTGCGACTTACTCGCTTCCACCTGTACCTGTAGGTGCTGTGCGTAAACCGGCGGGCTATTCGAGTGCGCGGAGTGAACCGGCACGAGCACGACGGATTTACGGGCAAAGCCATGAGTTATGCAGCCATGCTGCGGGATGCGGCTCTGATGAAGACCCTGCATTTCAATGCCGTGCGCTGCTCGCATTACCCGAACCACAGCGGCTGGTACCGGCTCTGCGATGAGGTGGTGCACGATGGAGTACTGGAGTGTTTGCCCACTGATTAAAAGCAAGAAACCAAGGCGAAGGTTTCCTTTTTCTCTCGCACCGTTGAATCCATTTTGAGATTTCCATGACCACTGCCACCCTCGTGTCTTCCTCTTCTTCCTGTTCCACTCCTTCCTTGACCTCCTCCTACCCATAGATTGGCCTCTATGTCGTGGACGAGGCCAACATCGAGGCCCACGGCGCGATGCCGATGGGGAGGTTTGCGATGGATTCCGCCTTTCAAGCCTCGATGCTGGCACGAGCTCAGAGAATGATGGCCAGAGATGTCGCACATCCGTCGGTACGATTGTGTGGCTTAGAATACGAGAAAATGGGAGAGATTAGTAGACAAAAGGAATTGCATTCTTCTGGTTTAGTTCTGCACTTCATTCCTGTATTTACTTTCTTTTGTCGATTCTCTATCATGAGACGAGGCGATGGTTGACATGCCTTTCGCCTTTCTTCTTTTCTACACGTGTATACTACATTAGATCATCGTGTGGTCGCTGGGCAACGAGTCGGGGGCTGGCCCTAATTTGATGGCGTGCCGAAATATACTCAAGCAAGCCGACCCTTGCCAAGGCAGACCCGTGCAGTACGAAGGGGGCGGCGCGATGGCCGAGGGAAACGGCTGCTCTCGCTTGACCGACATCATTTGCCCCATGTAAGCATCATGTGCTTCGGGCGTATCAAACTTTTCTCAGATTTATACGCAATAGAAGGATATCTCGTTGCAGCGTTGTTCAAAGTGCACGTTTGTTTTTCTTTGTTCTATGCGCTACTAGTTATCACTCCATGTGTTGTTTAACCATTCCTCCTCTTCGATTGTTGACGCCCACCTTTGCTCTTAGGTACGCCTCTGCTGCGATGGTGATGAGTTACGCCGCCAAGGGAGACCGGCCTGTGGTGAGCGTTGGCATCTCTTTTGCTTCTAAGCTTCTTTGTTTCTATTTACCTGCTAGGCTGCGTTCTCTTTCAATAGCACGACGAAAAATGAATGAAACACCTTGGGCAACTTTTCATAGCATACCTGTCATTCTACTGTCTGTGTGCGTTTTTCTTGCGCCTCCTTTGTGCCCTGGTAGATATTATGCGAGTACGCCCACGCCATGGGCAATTCTACAGGGGGACTGCATTTGTACGTGGACGCGTTCGACGATGAGGTGGCGGCGCTGCCGTCGCTACAGGGGGGGTTCATCTGGGACTGGTAAAAAGCATGGGCATTGCATGCGTATATGCGAAGAGAAAGAGACTGCTAGGGGAGAGAGGGCCTGGGAGAGAAAGGCGCAAAGAGTGCTTATTATTTCTCGTACACAAAAAGGAGCGGATAGTTCCATCGTGAGATGTTCCACCACACCATTTTCCACATGTGCGCGCAAGCATGTTCACATGCCTGCCTGCCTTTGCCTGCCATTTGTGTTTTCTAATTCCTGCATGCAATTACTAGGTGCGACCAAGGCCTGGTAACGCAGCTCAATGAAGGGCCATGCCATCCTGCGGCAATTGGGGTGTCGGCTTCAAGCGACGACCATTACTCACCATCTGAAGTTGTTCAGCGTCAGGACAGCAGCGGTGCTAGCAGTGGCGGCATTTCGAAGCATGCGTCACCACCTAGTACTACTGTAGGTGACACCGGCGGTGGAGTGGGAACATCAAATGGACAACTTCAGCGGTGGTGCTGGGGCTACGGCGGGGATTTCGGTAATAAATTAGAGCAAATGAGCGACGGCCCTTTTTGCATGAACGGGCTCGTCGATGCAGATCGGACTTTGCACCCGGGAACTGCTGAGGTGAGAGTCAGAGCATATATCCTAGTCATTGTGGTCTTCGTCTCCTTTGCTTTCTTTCCCATACAAAAACAACTTCCTATTATCTGACCAATTCGTTTTTTGTGTGTGTGTTATATTCATTCTGAGCTTAGAAACGTTATATTGCCTTCTGAACTTCTCGTCCTCGCTTTTTTCCGTCAACTCTCCGTTCATGCAATCATTTCATAGGTGGCACATCTCTCGTCGCCTATTGCTCTTCGTGTAGCGGCTTCTCCGCCAGCCTCCTCCATAAACGACAAGGGCAAGAAGTCCAAGACGAACGAAGCCAGCAAGGAGGGCCTTTGGGTTGAAGTATGGAACAAGTTTAGCTTTACTCCCCTGTCCCCCGAATGGGGTGAACTACAGTGGCAACTGCTGACCACGACTAGTGGTGCACATGCAACATCAGCTAATAAGGAGGCGAAAACGAGCAGCAGGAGCCAGAAGAGTAGCGCTGCTGCGAAAAGCGTTGACGTCAAGAGCACGAAAGATGTCGCTGAAAGCAGCACCATCGGCGGTATCGGCGGCATTAGCGGTAACGGCGAGCTTAGTGCACATGTACTCGCGAGCGGAACCGTGGCTCTGCCGTGGATTGCCCCCGGCAAGCGAGCAATTTGTTGGGTGCCTTACGGTGAAGGTGAAGGAGGAGCCGCTGCTGCTTTTGATGGCATTTACGGTTCACCCAAAAACGACGGTGTCTCTCCTTATACTCCTACGATGTGGCTTCATGTGAGTGCTTGTCAGACTAAAGCGCCATCCTGGGCTCCTCTTCAGAACAACTGGCCTCTCGTGCATTTGTCGGTTAATTTGTCGACGTCATCGGAGAGTCCATTGCGTAGTCGAAGCTCGAGCATTAAGAAGAACAGCAAGGCCACTTGTGGAAGCAACAGGAATAAGAGCATGAATAGCTCCTTCCCGCCGGTGTTGGAATTGGCAGGGCAAGCTTTACTACCTCCAGATGGAAATGCAGGAGGTAGCAGTGCGCCGGTGTCTTCTCCAACTCCTCTTTCGGCGGAAGGCCTAGTGGTAGAGTACGACACGCCAACTGTAGGCTATCTCACGATTCGTTGGACGAGCCCTGATACAACATCTCCAACAACCATAACCACTCCGTCTAAGCGATCAAGCGCCAGGTTGACTCCTCGTTCAAACCCATTGTTGTCACCTCCCTCCTCGTCATCCTCGTCTTCTGCCTCCTCCTCATTGGCGGAAAGCGCTCGGTGTTTTGTGGTGCTGAGTTGTGCCGACGGCAGCATCGTGCACTTCGTGAATCATGGCGAAGTGTTGGTGGATTGCCCGTCTTTTCGTCGTCGTTGCGTCATGGAGAAGGAAGCAAAGCAAGAAGAAAAGAAGGAAGCGGAAGGAGCATCATCATCACGAGACGAGTCGATGCACTGCCTGTGGCGCGCGCCAACGGACAACGATTGCGGGGGCGTCCACGAACTCCTGTCCATGTTGGCAGGGCACAGGTAAGACACAAGTCAAAAGCTTAGAAATGAAAACCATTCGGGCGGTGTTATTTTGATAGTATCAATTCCTTCCAAAGTCCTGTCGCTCTGCTAAATTGTTCCACCTTTCCGCCTTCTCCCCAATGTGGCCACACTCTTTCTTCCTTTTCATTCTTCACAGGTTGGCGGACTTGCTGGCCCCATTCTTGGCCCCCCTTTTGGGGTGGCATTTCCGCAATTTCGAGCCGCTGCGAGGCCCCACCGCGGGCGCGTCTTACGACCAACAGGTTTATTCATAAATAAAAGGGAACAGTTGTCAAGACTTCTTGTGCTGGCATTACAATTGTCCCCTGGGTCGGTAGGTTCGCTTTCTTGGCTAATCTTTTCGGCTCTTTCTTGCCCATTTGCTTTCTTTTGCTGCGCCGTACTTTCAAACTATTAGTGGCGGGCCGCGGGGTTGGACAATCTGGTATTTACCGCCCTTGGTCCCGGTAACGTTACCGTGGAGCGCTTCAACACCAAAACACCGAAAAATGCCGAGAGCCAAGAAGGCCGCTCCAGCACCAAGAGCAATAGTCTTCGAAGTCCTTCCAGTAGCTCTGTGAAAAGCGTTTGCGAGGACGACAGCGCCCTCTCGGTGTGCACTTGCGTGCGTGTCACTGTGCGCAGCCGAGCCCAGAAAGCTCCTCCGCCAACTTCCAAGGAGAAGCAACGCCATTGGTGGCAGCTACCGGGTTTCTTGCTGCGGCGATGCTTGGAAGCAGTGTCTTGGATGATATCATCTTCGTATGTGGTGCCTGAGTGCAAGGCAGTCATCGAAGTGCATGCGCCGACTCAACCTGAGATTAGCACGGCTGCGCCGGCGCCGCCTGGGTCGTCGTCACCCTCATCGTCGGCATCTTCGTCGAAGACGAAGACGAAGACGTCTGCTACTCGTATGCCACCATCGCCAACGAGCGCAGGCTTGGAGTTGCGCTTGGCAGTAGAAATGACTGTTGCGTCCTGGGTGCCGCCGCTGCCGCGCGTTGGCATCAAACTGGGCCTGCCTCCGTCGTTCCGCGAGGTTTATCTATTTATTTGAATGAGAGCTGGATAGATAGTCTTTGTCCTGAAAGCCCTTTTTTTTGCTGGGCTTTTTCCGTCTGCCTGCCGCGCCAGCTGTTTTGTACGACATCCTACCCCGGTGCATCAGCAGCCTTCATGTTTTTAGTACTCATGAGTGTTTTTTTGTGTGTTGTATTCATCATCTCTCATCCAGGTGGCTTGGCTTGGCCTCGGCCCTCATGAGTCCTATGTGGATCGCCAGCGCGCGTCTCAATTTGGCCGTTGGCAGCTAGATGTGCGCGACCAAAACGCTCGGGTGCCCTATGCGCGACCGCAGGTGATGAAAAGGCTTGAGGAGCCCTTACTAGAGTTGTTGTCGTTGTTGGTGTTTAATAGAATTAAAATGAGAAGGGTATTGTTGGTAGTAGTTCCTCTTCAGCATCGGTTACCTATTCGTTGATGACTTCATATTTTTGAGACTTTTTGCTGATTCGAAACCACCGTCTTCAGGAATTCGGAGGTCGAGCCGGCACTGAATGGGTACATGTAAAGCCCTTGGGAATTGACCACCCTCGCCATCCTCTCGCCCTGGATGCTTCGTCTTCACCATCTTCCTCGCCAACTTCGCCTGCTCCGAGTCCAAGGTCCACTTCAGCAGCTGCTGCAGCAGCTCTACGCGGGTGGGGCAGGCCAGGCAGAGGCGGAGGACTGCTGGTGCGGGCATCGTCAGCTTCCGACGATGGGAACGCTCCAGCGCATGGGCTCTCCGCTCCTGGCTTGCAACATTCGGTAAATGATACAAATTAAAACTAGAGAACTTTGCGTGCATACTCTCTGTATGGGCGCACAGGCATGTATAAATATTCTGAAATGCACTTTTTAAACGAAATCATCCTCATCTTCCTTCATCTTTCTTCTCTGTTTTCTGTTCTATCCCCTCAGCACCCATCTCTTGCTTTTCTTTTCATCTTCCTTCTACTCTAGGTCACCCCTTACTCCATGCCCGCCCTCGCACTAGCCAACCATGCGATGGACCTCGATGAGAGCCTAGCCGCTTACGACACCGCCTCGTGGAACCATGCCACGTCACTCGACGAAGCCTCAGCGCGCCAATCTCTTTGCCAAGCTACGTCTACACAAGGAGGTGGAGATGCAGAAGAAGCAGTACATGACGAAGGAGTAGAAGGAGGGGCACTATCAGCAGCAGCTTCGCGCACCTGGCTACATGTAGATGGCTTCAGCATGGGCATCGGAGGCGACGACAGCTGGAGTCCGCGCACTCACCCGCAATACCTGCTGCAACGGCACAAGGGCTCAGCCTACAAATACAGCCCACCTTCCATAGGCAATCCTTCGGTTCTTCCTACTGCTAGTGATGCTAGCGCTGCGCCCACCAATGACAGTACACCACCAAGCGGCGAAACACCAGCTACATGTGGAAGCGTTTACGCGTACGAACTGTGGATCGGTGCTACGAGCCCAAGACAGACGCCGGAGGAAGCGGCTGCTGTACCTGCACGTAAGCTCAAGCAGGGCCAATGAAATAAGCACACAAGCAAGAGAGGAATGCATGTGGCCAACTTCAGAATTAGGAGCGGGCCTCTAATTTAGAATTCATATGCGTCTTCGACTGTGTTTTGCGGTTCTGAGTTCTGAGTTGTTTTTAAGTTCCGAGTTCGCTTTCACTTTAACCCTAAGTGCACGCGGTTACTTATCGCGCGATGTATCCGGCGTAAACACGTAGACGATACCTCGTAGTCTCCGATAGACGATACTTTTAGCGCAGGATGAACGGATTAGCCGTATTAGTTCCATAAGCCGTGAGCGGTGAGTCATAAGCCAGCCAGCTGCCAGCTATTGTTTTGCCGAATTATCCCTGTACTTGGGTGCAAAACGTATCTTTCTTTTTTTTACCGACGAGATAGATCATGAGCATTCTTCAGTCGTCTGGTCGTCTGGTGCATTCCTTACTTTTACTTCCTCCTCACTCCATGCGCTTTTCTTCTCACCCCTTCCTCGAGTGAGGGGCTTCGCTTATAACAACAGGCCCTAGTTACTCGCGGCCTAGAGTATAAAGCTCAATGCTGGCAGCACTTGGTTTCTCGAAAGGAGGAGCATCATCTGCCTCCTCCAGCCAACGCAGCTCCCGTGGGGCAACGGCTGGGGGTGGAGGCAATCAGAATAGTCGAAGTCCTACAGCGACCTCGCCTCGCGCGAACAACCAGGCTAGTGGCGATAAGCAGTTTGGATTAGGGGAATAAGCGATATCCGAGCTATATCTTGGCATCGTAGTTGTTTTCCTGGCATCTTGACCCGCCTAGGATGTACCCTCACATTAATACTTACTTCTGTTGCGGCACAGGCACCGTCTCAGCAGTCCTTCAACGACCTTGAGTTCAAGCCACCGGATAAAAGCCAGCCCGTTATTGCGGTGCGTGTGCATAGCTTAGGTGCCCATAAGTACATACTAGATGATCATGCTGTGCGTCTTTTCTAAATATATTTCTACTTCGGTGGTCTAAAGCCAGGTCTGAAGACATTTTTTAGCACCTCTATTTAACGCAAATTCTCCGTGCCAACAGGTACTCGGCGATGGTATGGGTAGTGGGCCAACGTTTATGAAGTCACCATCCTCGCGCTCCTTCAGTAGCAGTAGCGATGCTTCAAACAATGCCACTGCCGCACAAGTGAGAGCGAAATCCTTCGCAGCTCAAGGTGCTGCTGGCATGTACGGCAGTGTTGGTAAAGGCCAGGGTTTCAGTGCCGGCATCATTGGAAGCAGCAGGGACAATGGAGAAGGCAACGGCACTACTTTATCACCAAGGTCAGCTCGAAAAAGCAAGTCCTACAACCATGCTCCCACTTCGTTAGATGAGCCTACTACGCAGGCCATATCAGTGCCAGTACAGCGCCTAATGCGGGCAGGCAGCGGTGGGAAACGCCCAGTAAACGGTGTCGGAGCTGCTATGGGTGCGGGCCCCGAGGCATACCCTGTCCATCACCACCACAATAACAGCAGCAGCTCTAGTAGCAGCCAATTGTATGGCAGTGACAGGAATCTCAGTCCACGGGCTGGCACCCGTGTCACCTCACCTACAGTGCCAACAATCCGAAAGAACAGTGCCAGGGGCAGTAGTTTCAACGGCGGCGGTAGCAGTACGGCTCCCTTTGGAACCGACTTGACCGAAACGGCGGTGACGCCGCGTCGCTTCGGTACTTCAAAGTCATTTGGCACTGACGACGCAAATGGTAGTAGCCGTGGAGGCTCTCGAAGTCCGCGGAATTTGAGTCTTCGCCAGAATAACGGCAGCGGTGGAAACATGTCTCCTCGTACTGGGTCATCTGCAGAACCTAACGTGGAGGCAGTGGTTGAGACGAAAGCTATGACTGCTTTGTCAGTTCGCCAGCCCGTCAAACAAACACTTCTGGCACCATGGCAAACGGTAAAGAGAAGGTAACCTTCACCAGTTCATGCGGCGCCAACTTTGCAAAGAGAATTTGGTGTAATCGTGAATTCTTGAACGTATGTATGTACAAGTTCAAGCGTGACCACATTTAATTTTGGAAGACTTTAGTCAAACACAAATGATTTAAATCGCCCTTCAACCCATTGCTGTACAGGATCCCGATCCCGGTTCGTCGCCCCATGGGAACGTGGACCACGAAAGTCACCAGTCTTCTTTTCAGCAAGTCTCATTTCGAGACGAGATGCCCGAAGAAGTAAGTGAACCGCTAGTATATCATAGCGCATTTGCTCTTAACATGTTTGACCTTATAGCCCATATCGCCGCATTCTCTGACCCATCGTTACCCTACATATATATTACACTTGTTCAATTTGTTTTCTAGAGTTTCAGCGGAAGACAAGAAAGCAGTAATGCTTCCACAAGGAGCAATTGTAACAACCTTGCAGTGTCAACAAAAGCTGGGCCGAGCTCAACACATGTGCCTTTTAAGCCGCCGAACGGTGCATCTTTGCAAGCGTCTCCTCCTTCATCGCTGCCTTCGAATTTAGCGCTGCCTGGCCGTGAGTCCCCCAATTCCCCCGACTCCTGGGGCTCGCTCGATGAAGTCTTCGAAATGACGTCTGAGCAGCTATCTAACCGACAACAAACCTTGAGCCGGAACAACAGCGGCAGCAGTGATCTCAGCGGCAGTCCCATCCGCAGCTGCAACAATAGTGGAAATACTAACATCAAAAGCAACAGCAATAGTAGCAGCATCAGCAACGGCAACAATAACAGTGCCGCAGATGGCGACCAGAGCAAGAGTAGATCAATGCCACGTAGCCTAGCTCGTGGGCAGAGTGGAGCAGAAACGCCTCCAAGAGCAGCGCTCATGCAAGCGGTGAACTGGCACGATCAAAGTCGAAACTACAGTGGTATTAACCTCGAAGCACCGTCACCGGCACGGGTAAATGCGATGTCGCCATCTGCAGTGCTGCCGGAGGAACCCCAACAAAACTTTGGGTTGAGAGGGCGGAAACTTTCCATGGATCAGCTGTTAGGCGGCAATGAGGACGGTGATAATTATGAGACTTCCACCCAAGCTGTGGCACCGGAACATGGATCAAGGAAACCAGTAGAGGTAAAATTCGCATGTTGGTTTGGTAGGAATGACTTTTCTATCCAGACCTGTTTTTGAATGTACATCTGGGTGGTATAAATTGTAAGCTGCCACTTTTTTATTCTAGATGTCCAAGCTCTTGCATTATTTTTGTCTTTTTGTTTCTTACGTATTTACATTTTCTGCTGCACGCTAAACGACACGAATTGTGTTTTTTTGCTATATTCTAACAATCACATTAATGCTTTTCGCAGATGTCGCGATTAGCTGAAGCAGTTAAAGCAAACGACGATGCCGCATCCCGGTACCGTGACCTTGAAGCTATTCTGACGAAACGATCACTTTCCATCAATAGTAACAGCAACAGCAGTAGCCATGACACTCGCCTTACTAGCAATCTAGACTGGTCTTTGCTCAACACCGTTGAGAGACGAAAAGTCGCTGAAGTTCTGCGGCTTTGGAAGTTTGCTGCGGACTCAGGGTTAGCCATGGCAGCCAGAAACTTGGGCGCGGCCTTGGAACGAGGCGCGGGTGCTTGTTGGGCACCTTCTTCGTCCGGGGCTGCTGCGCTGACAACTACAGCATTGGCAGAGGAATCGCAGCATTTGTCAGACGCGGCCGCGTGGTTCTTGAAAGCCGCTATGGCTGGAGATGTTGACGCACAAGTGCACTTGGCCACCATGCACACGCAGGTGACAACTAATGCGCGCACGAGGGAGAGAGATGAGGTCTTATTCGCTGTGCTTTACCGACTGTGAAAAGAGTACGAGATGAAGAACTGCGAAAACAATCACTATTCGAACAAGATAGCCACAATATTTTTGCCGTTATTTTCCACTCTCATGTCTATGCTATCCAGTCCCTCGCTGCTCATGCTTCTTCCTAATCTTCCTCTGCATACCTACTACATTAGGGCCGAGGCGTGCCTCAGAGCGATGCATTAGCATTGAAATGGTGGCGTAGTGCCGCTGAGCAGGGAGATGCGCAAGCCCAGAGCAAGTTGGGCCTATTCTATGCCCAGGGAAGCAAAGGAGTAGGACCGCCTTTGGATGCCGAAGCAGTGAAATGGTGGCATAAAGCAGCCGCACAAGGGCACGCGAACGCGCAATTCAACTTGGGTCTCATGATCGCTCAGGTTTGTCCTAGTATACTACCTGTTTGCATGCACATAGGCAAACATGCACAAGTTGATGTCTTGCTAACTCTATGAAAGGAA
>Ga0307979_1000388_pt1 | contig 29493 bp, 31 predicted proteins | sample OrgLakmetage1058_FD_201833 | JGI IMG/M metagenome (GOLD analysis project Ga0307979, IMG submission 201833) | Saline water microbial communities from Organic Lake, Antarctica - #1058 | ecosystem: Environmental > Aquatic > Non-marine Saline and Alkaline > Saline | place: Antarctica: Organic Lake...
CACCGATGCAAAAAAAATTGCAGGAGTCTACGTAGAAACAGTCAGAAAGCTTAAGTTTTAAAAAGGACTACGTAAGTTTGAAGCCCCATGGATGTAGGGCAAAAAAAACGCCTATAGCCCCCCACCCCCATTCTGGAAAACTTTTCCCGTGTGTGTGTGAACTATAACGGAGTCTAACCGACCCCTGTAACCTGAACGGTATCGGTGTCGCTTCGCGACACCGAATTACTTACTACTACTTGGGACACGTCCGTCGTCGGTCAAAGGGTATAGGGCGAGTAGGAAGAAGCTATCATGCAACATGAACAATGGGCGACGGTTCAAATCGAGCAGCCCAATTTCGTTGCTCGGAAGGTATCGTAATGAGTTCCGTTCAATGTCTTGCTCATACTTCGGCTATTGCTCACGCGCTCCGTCTCCTTCCGTCACGACTTGTATCGTGTTAGGGCGTGTGGGGCCTGACTCTGTGCTATGCTGCCGCCTTGGTGGCCATCTGCACGGCGGGAATTTTAGGCCCTGAAACCATGACGCGCAAGGTGTATCGCGACGTGGACTACGACAACATTGAGGTTCATCCTAGCCTTCTTATTCTATTTTTTCCTCGTGAATACTATGTAGTGTATCCTACAATAGAATCTCTGTTGGGCACCGCCCAAGCTCGAACATTCAGGAGACAGTCTGCATGTTGCCTAGCCTAATATTACTGTTATACTTAGAAGCAGTGAATTTCTCCTGCGTTTCATTCCTAGTGGACCTATTAACTATCACCACATGATGTGCATGCTTCTGAGTAGGAAGTGCGATGACTTCTTTCCCACTCCCTCGTTTTATCGTTCCCGAACTCTTGTGTGGCGTATTGCACGTGCTCCTCATTTGAAAAATAAAAGGTGGCTGGCACTTCGATTGAGTACAGCGAAACCACTGGCGATGCGCTCTGGAAGGTTCACTTGCACGACCTAGTGCCCGACAAGCAATTCGTGCAGCTCAACGCGAAGCTGCAGCGGCCGGGCTGGAACAATGGGCCCATGGCCACGCGGTCGATTGACTTCCATTACATTCAGGTGATCGCAACAGAGATGCTAATGGGCGAATGAAGAGAGTTTAAGTGGGCCCTAGTTCATGTGGGAGAATCGCGTGCTTTCAAGCCGTAGTGCTTTGCTTCTCTCGGAGGTAGACGTGTTTGGAGTTACCAGAAGGTAGGCCTGCACATGCATCAACGTGCGTGTACGCTGCACCTCGTCTAACTGCACGATGCATATCTAACGAATATGTTGTCTTTTCGTGACATGTAGGAGTACACGCTGTTCAGCCAAGTGGGCACTGACAGCCACTTCTTGCAGCAATCGTCCGACGTGTACGCCAACTACACCCACCACCACAAGGTAAGAACGAAGCGCCCAGAGAGTCGAACCACTGACTGATTGCAGTGACTGCCAGCAGTGACTGCATTTGTTTGGTATTTATTGGAGCGCGCGAGTCGTCTTACTGTACGCATGCACTCTCGTTGATTCCGTTTACTTAAGGGTGTACGCGGTGTAAATTTGCATGTTTTATTTTACAAAAACTATATCAGGTGACCTGCCCAGCCAAAAAGCGCTTCTGTGAGCCGTTTACGATTTACCACAAGGATTATTTGAGCGCAGAAGCTTTCCACATCGAGGTGCTTATATAATAGTACTTTCGTTGATTGCTGACAGCTGTCATGTTTTTCCTTTCGGATAGTGTGATCTAGGTAGTAGTAGTAGTAGTAGTAGTAGCAGTACTTAGTACTCTTGGAGATATTTCGCCAAGGTGCCTCTCTTCTAGCTTGGCATATCATCACGTCATGATACCTGTGCAACGAATCACCACCATTACCATTCAGGTGCTTTTCTACCGCCCGGAGCTGTTTTGGGACGGGCGCAAGCACAAAAAGCACTCCATTCACCAGGGCCACATGGAAGAAAAAGACGAAATGGGCTACAACTCCATTGAAATGAAAGAGGACGAGCGCCGGCAGCTGTACCAGCCACCACCGCCACAGGCACCGTTGGAGATGGTGCCCTCGCCGTCCCCCACCGTAGACTTCTTCGATTTCAACCGAAACGCTACCTGGACCCTGCTGCTCGAAACCGTGCACGCTAACAAGTCTTACACGCGGTAATGCATGATTCATGGTTCCTACATCCGTATCAGCATAAGAGAAGTCTCGATAAAGAGGACACGCTTGATTTGATGAATAAATCGTTTCCAACTTTTTCTATCCTTTATCTTTGTTATTTTTTTGTTTTTTATGCCTGTCCTTACTTTTGTACGCGCGTGTATGGCAGGTACGAGCTGATTCTTCGGTATGGATTTCTGGCCATGACTGTGTTTGTGGCTGCGGTGTACATTGGCCAGATGACCAAGTTGTCAGGGCAAATGTGGGGTTATCAACAGAAATGGATCGTCTTGCTGCTGCTCTTTCTTGTGCTCTTTGATGGGCCACTGGCGTATCCTCGCATTTACACGGTGAGAGAAAGATGGTATGATAGATAGAAGAGTTACTCGTGTATGGGGGGGGGGCAAGGTAAGAAGAGAGTCAGCCTTTGCTCGCTCTCCACCTTATTTTCCACCTAACCTCCATTCCATCCCTTCTTTCTATGTGCCCTTGTCTCAGGTGAGCCACGGGTACAACCCGCAGCGCGTGCCGGCCCACACCCACGCGGGCTTCAATGCCGACGGCACCACCCAATGGAAAGCCGAGCCGCTGGACGGGGCCATCGACCCAGACTTCCTTTTGGACGGAGGCGACATGAACAACGGCGGCGGCGCCACTCTGAAAGATCCTACTCCGCAGCTGCCTGGAATTCCCAAGAATTTCCCTCCTTTCATGCACTTCCAGCCGAAGGTGCCTGCTGTGCACGGTAGCGATGGCAGCAGCAGCGGCAGCGAGAGCGGTGAAAGCAGCGGTGGTGTGAAGACGTCGCCGGAAGATGCAGCTTCCCTTGGACCAAACAGCGATGGATGGGTAGGCGGCTGGGGCGCCAGCGGCAACAGCAATCATGTCGTGAGCGGTGACAGTGCGAGTAGTGTATCCGCTGAGGACAGCGCGAAAGATGAGACCGAAGAAGGCGTTCAACCAAGCAGTCAAAAAAGCACGGAAAAGCAGCCAGAGCTAGAGCAGGCTGCGCGCATGTTAGCGACGATGACCGAAGAAGAAGCGCGCGCGTTCCACAAGCAGCACAAGCTGGCCCACGAAATGAAGGACGTGCACGAGATGGAGCACGTTAACAACCAGGCCACGCGGCTTTTGACGGATTTGCAGCTCATGGGCACCACCCTCTTCGTGGCCGTTCTCATGGTAATCACCCTGTAAAGCCTAATGCTTTTATTCCTCACCCTTCGTTGCGAAATAACCCGAAATACACTAGTCCTAGTGAAGTCAAATTCACAACTATTCCCCTTGTTACAAGCTTTGACTTCCTATGGAAAGATTCAAGAATATGTTTCTCTTTTATTGAGTGTTTCGTAATTCATGGTGCCTCATGTGTACCAAACATTCTTTTGTTATACCTTGTTTGATCGGTCTAGATTTACTTCCTGTGCGTCCTGGAAGAAATGGGCGAAGGCGGCATTTGGGCATACTTTGGGTGCTGCTCTCTGTGCTCCAACCGTTCGTCTTCCAATGCCCTCAAGGGAGCTCTCGTGGGCTCCTTTTGGGCGGCCAGCTACCGTAGTTACCTGGCTTTAGCGCATGCACGCGAAGCTGACCCGTCGTTCTCCCTTTACGACCAGGTTAATTGGATCTCTCAAACAAGGAGATTGCGGATGAGGGAACCCGAGGCATTGACTCTGTGAACGCTCTTTCTTTTCTGTCAAGTATTTTCGTCTGCTTGACAAGTTCCTATGATACCATCAAGAGAGTGAGCGATTCCTTCATGAAGCTCATGTATCTTTTCGTTCTCTTCTTTTTTTCCTCGAAATTATCATGACTTACAGGACGAAGATGCGGAGTACTCGAAATGGCGTGTTCCTCTCGCCTTCATTTGCACGATGTATGCGATTTACTTAGTCTGGCTCCTTCTGCTCATCGGCGACGCGGCCCGTGCACTGCGGCAGCTCACCCCCGCGTTTACCTTCATTGCGGGCATTACCTTTCTGACCATGGCAATCGCACTGGTGTTTCCTTTTTTCGGCGCCGAGTACACGATTCCCACGTCGGCCGCGAGCTTCACCATCATGTTTGGCAGTTTGAACTTGTACGTGTACACCATGGCTTTTGCCTACATGCCGAAACTCGACGACATGGCTCTGGCGTCAACTGAGGTACTAGAATTAAGATACAAAAATAGAGAAAAAATATGTTCACTTGATTGCTTATGAATGTGACGAATCCTTTTTATTATTACATTTTTGGCAATGTGGTGTGGAACCATCTTTCTCTCTGTCTGTTTTAATATCACAGGACCTGGACGATCTCGACCACATTGAGCTGCCGCAATCCTTGGAGGACGAAGAAGGCGGATTTGGCGGCGACCTTGGAGATCTCGATGGCGAGGATGATTTAGAACAATACAAGGATTAAGTAGTACAGCAAGGAGGTGCTCTTGGAAGCTTCGGCGTGCATCTGTGTGCGGCTTTCTCTCATGAGAGTTTTTTTGTGGGGACTATAAATGCGGTGTTATTAAGCATTCTTCTTTAGACCACAGTTCACTGTAATTGCCTTTCCTCTTGTCGGTATCTGTTTTACGAAGCAGTTGTTTTGAGTCTAGTCTAGTCTAGTTAATACTCCCCAAAATACAAAGAAACACCACTGTGGCAAATAGCAACAGAAAAATGTAACCTTCAGAACAAGTCTGACTGGGCTGAGTGTCCTTTTGCGTAATGCAAATGTAATCGTTTTCTCTCGAGGAGCCCTTCAGCCGTCAGGCATCTGGAGGTTTGGGAATGGAGTGAGTCAGCTGTCTCCACTTCGACCTGTCCTTGGCAATGGCGATCCACTCATCGAAATCCTTCGAAATGCCCTTACTTTTGAGCGCGTTCTCCAACGTCCTGCCCCAAGTCATCTGTGGACAACCAATCGTGGTTTTCAATAATCATAATAACCAACAACAAGTACCAAGAACCGAGTGTTAACCGCGAGCTACATATATATGTATATGCGTGTGCATTTCTGCTTTATTGTACAATTGGGCTAGGTTTTAGAAGAAATTTGTCATTATTATTAACACCGTTATTGAGTTAAAAGTTAACCGATATCCCGTTGCCCGTTCTTGAAGACCAAGTACTTGTCGCCTTGCTCGAAGCAAGGCACATAGGTCGTCGCAATGAACGATTGCAACTAAAATTTATGAAGTTCTTTTTAAACAAGCCCCCAAAACATTACAGTAGACATACGTACCCGAGAGGACTACATTCACCATTACATCCATGCGGTGCGTTTCGCATGTGAGTTCTACAAAGATGTCGCAATTCATTACAGCCTGGTAAAAAGTGAGGTGAGAATATCTGGGAATGGCAGGGCTCCTTTCTAATAAACCTGTGGTTTTTTTGGTGCTCGGGCGCCGTAACTCGCTTTTTTTTCGGTGCCTTATTTGCCCTCTTCCACTACTCGACTACTCGACACAGCTGTTCGTCTCTCTTCCTCCCATACCCCTCCCCTGTGCGCACGTACTGACTTGCTGGTGATTGGTGGTGACGCTCCATAACGCCAAAATTATTTGAACCTGAGCCTTCCACGCAACACGCAACCGTCTATTGTGGATTGTGAACTGCATCACCATCATGAGCGACGAAGAAGAGTGCGTAGCTGCACGCCCGTGTCCACTCCCTTTCTGAAGTTCGTATAACCTCCGCTCTACTTTTGCTGTCCAATGTTGTATCAGGACAACGCAGCGCAAGAAAAAGATCAAAGTGCCGAAGAACGTGAGTACGCGCCAGCCTTCACAGTCCAAATGCACTTCTATTCTACAAAACCCCCCATGAGCGCTGGATCATTATATGATTGGCGCCGCTGCAATTAGAAGTTTGAATTCAGTTGAAACAATTTATCGGGGCGTACTTGCTCTGTGCTGTGCTGTGTGAGAGATATTTCTAGAACCCCCACGCCCCGACAACTGCGTCTACGTGTGCATTACCCGTATCCACATCTTTCCTGCTTTGCGCTGCTCCTGTACGCGTTCGCAATTGTTTCGCTTCCGTCATTAGCCTTCTTCTTCCCTTTTTCTAACGTCTTGCTTTCTACTACACGTGCAGCGGTCGCCTACGAAGCAATCGTTGGTAGAAGAAGACCGTCTTCCATTCGGTAATCATTTGCTCTTTTCTCAAGGCCTTAAGCCTGCCCTCAATCCCATGCGCCTGTGTTTAGAAATATCGACCACTTAGACGCCGCTAGCTGCCTCTACTAGGGCAGGATTTACTCATGGTCTTCCTCTTGAAAGAATGGAAAAAGGAATGCTTTTGTCTTAAGATGGCGGGGGGGGGGGGGAGAGAGTTGGGATAGGAAGATATCTTTTGCTAATTTGAACCCCTCTTTTTTTTGCCTCTATTCGAACGTATCGACATCTACCTTGCCGTCTCGCCACCTCGCCTTCTCCCCCTCACAATCCTCGTCCATTCTTTTCTAATAGCCAAGGAAGGCAGCGCCGATGACACGTATTTCTTCGTGGAGCGTAAAATGGCGCCCCACCGGCTGCCTGCCATTACGACCAGCAGCATGGCATCGGAAGTGCCTCCGCCCGACTTTTGGTCCCGCCCCATCGCCAACTTTCAGGTGTGGTGGACTTCTGAGAAGAGACGCCCAATTGCCATTGTCATGTCTCAAGTCTTGAAATCAATCCAGTGTGCAGGAGCTTGTTTCTGTGTCTGGGTGTTCTTTATTTATTTTTCTTCTTTCTTTTTTATGGGAGGGGGGTCGTGAAGGACTCGTTCTCACCACTAGACTTACAACTTCTTAGTATCTCATTCCACTCCTGGATTATCTAACTCTAATGTATTATGCACGCAGACTTTGGAGCAAGCTCAGCGCGCGTTTGACCACCCCCACCTGTTGCACTCATTCTTCCACAAAATGGACGAAATGCTCAACCTGATTGAGTCGAATGCCGGCACCAGCGATTTCGACACCAACCTCGCACGGCAAATGGTATTACGATAGACAGAGAGAGAGAGAGTATAATCTCACGCAAAGTCTCTCTCGGCCTCCCTAATTTTCCCTTGGCCTTGAGTTCACATTCACCGGGTTTCAATCTCTTGATGAAGCTATCTCTGGAATTCCTCGTTCCACTTGTTCCTTCACACCTCTTTTTTTTCCATAAAATCCTCTAAATCCTAGATCGACCATTGCACGGCGACTATTTTCTGTTACGGAGAGTCAGGGAGTGGCAAATCCACGCTGATTCGCAACTTAACCAAGGATCCAAACGCCGTGACGTCACACACCACCCCAGGCACCGAATACGACACCCACTGCATCTTCAAGAGGTATTTACATTGGGGAGGGGAGGAGATATCGATTATTTTAGGTTATTTTTACTCACAAGGGGAACACAGGGGCCGCCTTTTTCCTTGATTCCATCGTTCAATTTGGCCCTAGTTCGTTCCTGCTCCCTCTTAACGCGCACTAATACCCCCCCTTGTTCTGCGCATTCCACACTTCTTCTTCTTCATTATTTTGCATCACCGCTATACGCATCAGTGGGCTGCGGTTCATCGACACGCGGGGGTTTCGCGTGCCGCTGGTGCCCACCACCGCTCTGGGCCTCCTCAACGCCGAGTGGCTCAAAGAATACCTGCAATGGGAGCGGCTCCTGCGCTCGGTGCGCACCCGGATGGACTCCCAGTCCCCTACGGACCGCCCCCTCGCCATCATGTGAGAAAACACTCTCAAGACGCTGCCTTTCATTTCTCTTTCTCTGTCTTTCTCTCTTTATCTCTAGTTCTACGCACAATTCCGGTATCTTTTTGAACTCAGCATTGCTGTCTTCCTTCGCTCTCCGTGGCCCCGCGCTCTCGCCTTTCCCCTGTTTCCTCATTTTCCTTCTTCCAACCCTCTGCCCATTCTCTTTCCTTACGAATCTAATGCATCAAGGTACTGCCACAAGGCGGGCCACCGGGTGATTCCGGAGCGCATCAAGCAAATGGTGTCGATTCCGCACCACCGCATGGTGCCCGTTTTTCTCGTGCTCACCGACGTGTTCAGCATCGACGACGAAGCGCTCGCCGAATTTCGCGCCATTTTCCGCAGCATCGTGCGCGAGGTACAAGATGTGATGATGATATTAGTAGTATAGTAATACCGTATTAATAATTAGAGTTTAATTCAAAGAGATCTCAGTGCTCGTTGTTTCATAACCAATACTACCGTCACCACGACCACGACCCTCGCATCATACTGCACCGCATCACGCCAAGTTTCCATCGCATGATTATTATATTAGGTGGGATTCAACCCGCGGGGCAAGTCAATTCACTTGCTGGAAGTCAATTCCCAAGCCAAGGTGGTGAAAGGGCGCCATTTCGAGCCTGCAGGCATGCCAGACTTGGCGTCGGCGATCCTCAATGCCCTTGAACCCATGGACATCTTGACCTTCACCCACCGCACCTTCATGGGCATTGGGGCCCATGCCCAGTCCTCCAAAAAGCGCGCCCGCTCATAAGAAGAGGAGAAAAAGAGAGGAACACGGAACACAGCTGAACCGCGCACAATAGACGAAACGTCAGAGAGAGAGCGGGGAATTATGGGGCTGGATGTCTACTTTGAGAACGCGCGCGATCAAGTGGCCCGGAATGGCAAGGACAGAGGGCAGAGGGGGGCTGGGGATCAATGGGAATTCCCTTGCTCGCGTTGTGGCTGTGGCGGCTGCCAAAATCGTGGATAGTAGAGAGCACAACCACAGCAACCAAATCAAGACATGGAGTTGAAATGAGAAGTATATGTATATGAATCTTTAGACTTCGGGCTTCTTAATAACGACAATACCAATACCTCTCGATTTGTAAATCGCATTCGCAAATTTCATGATCCATTTCGATTCGAAAGCATATACATATACCAAATCTCACATCCAGCTGTCCAGCTGATTCGCTTTATCTGGCATCTCGAATGATAGGCATGATTTCTGAGTTGCCTTCTGCCTTCTAGCTAGTGCGTTTAAAAGCTCAGGATAATTGAGCAATTCAAGTGCCAGCTCCTCGAAAAAGAAGAGAAAAAAATGTGTCCTTAGAACGCTCGTCCTATTCGCCCCTCTCTTTCCAATTCTTTCTTTCTACTTCTCGTCCCTCAAATGATGGGGGCGCGGCCCGCCACTTCCGCTTCGAACTCGTGTGCACGGCCCGGGTAGATGCGCAGGCGGCGAAGCCACTGCTTTCGGAGCTCATTTTTAGGCAACATGCCCGCCACCGCGTGCCTTTGAAAACGATTTTTTTTTTCACCGGGAAAAGCAAACCGTCAGAACATACGTGGGAAGCACAGGAGTGAGTGGGCGAATCGAACATCGCAAGAAATGGAAGCACAAGAAACAAGCTGCTCCGCCGGCGAAATACAGAAAGAATAGCGAAAAAGACGAGAAAAAGTTCTAAGCAAGCGCGCGGCCAACAGCACAATGGCTACACATCTTAGGAGCGGAAGCCCAATAGTTGTGTACCTGAGAATTTCTTCGGGCTTCCGCTCTGCCATTTCCTGCGCGGACCGTTCCTTCAGCCCTCCGGGATAGCCCGTGTGCCACCGGTACCTGCCACAGGGATGAGTGTGCAGGGGTAAAATTTGTCAGTTACAGGCAAGGATCAAATACTTGATGCCATAGCACAGCAGGCACAGGCTACAACAGATAGACGGCCATTTGCTCAGGTGGTGGTTGGAAGTAAAAACTGAAAGCGAGGGCTCTAAGTATATGCTGAATAAGTACGCCCGGCAACAGCGCGTCATAACAAGTGCCCTAAACACCAAAATCTTAATCTACTCACGGCTTGTTCTTCCATTTGGAGCCCGTCAACACGATGTCCTTAGCATTGATCACCTGGTACATGCAAACGGCGAAAGCAAGTTCGGTGGGTGGACTGACTGAACAGACGACTCATGCACAAACTGGGAAAGCGCTGACGCTAGGTCACTATTTGCATTAACAATTGTTGACTGCCTAGATTATCCGCTTCATTCAATCAATATTTCAATAATGCTAGAAACTTTACTTTGAACGCAAATGAAGTTGAAATCAAACTCACCACAACATTGTCGCCGCAGTCAGCGTTGTTGAGGTAAGTGGGCTTGTGCTGAATAGGCATCAAGAATACGAGGAGTAGAAATAGTGAAGGACGAGTCACTTCAAAATACATCGACAGGAAATTTTAGCACACCTTTCCGCGGATGATGTTCTGAATTTGTGTCGCTAATCGACCCGCGACCTGTAGTACGCCGCATTCGATAGGTATGATTTACTTACAATACAACTGCGGTGAGTGAAAGATAAAAGAAGTGCTAACATATGTCTACCTGGCCCTTAGCATCGACTACATGCCACATAGGCGGCGTCGACCTAATCCGCCTTGAAACGCTGATCGCAAACGACATGCTGTGCTTTGAGCTTCTAGCCGGTACACTTGTTAGCTTCTCTGCTCTGCTAATGCTGGTGGTTGTCTCTTTTTGGCTTATTGGGGACTTTCTCGACGATTGATAGGTAAAATTCGTGAGTTTCTACGGGAACGGCAACGATCAACAGAAAGGAAGGGCTCCAAATCAAAAAGCAAAGCAACAAGCATAGCAGTCTACTTTCACCCTAATCCATAGGCCTAGATGAAGCTCTTAACAATCCTCGTTGCTCTTGCTAGCCAGCAAGCTATTGCGTTTACCACTAGCGGGTCTATGCGTCGGGCTCTGACAGCGCCAGGGCTTCGCAGTGGGAAAGTGGTTGAGTTTGACTTGGAAGCACCGAGGTTCGTGACAGCAAACTTCAAGTGCACGCCATATGCGTAAAAGACATCCTGTTTGAGAAATTTAACGATCATAATTGAACACGACACAATAGCATTTTTTTGGAGCATTCTTTTGATTACTAGCCAACAAGATCTCGCCCTCCGCTTTGTGCTTGATTTTGAGTGTCAATTTCGAGTGTGTGCGAGGCCATGCATGTGCATAAGATTTGAGGTTTCCTAGCTTAGTCAACCCTGCATTCGATAAACGTCTCTTTCATGAATAATGATTATTAATTCTTCATATTTTTTCATCTGCGTGATTGATTGCCTGGATCCTTATCTTTTCGTCTTTCTTTTCGCCCGCTTATTAGTGCGGCGGACAAGGACACCTTGCTGTACTGCTTGGGCTTAAACTTGGCAGGGCAGCTGCCGAAAGACTTGAAGCAGCTCGTAGACAAAGAGGAATTGGAAGTGGTCATGAAGGGAGTGGTAGCTATGATGCTTGAAACCGAGGAAGACCCGCGTGGCATGTTGGTGACTCACGGTGAGAAGCTCAACGTGCTGATTCAGGAGCGCGCGGCTGCTGTGCAGGAAAAGGTAAGAAATTGAGCTCACTTTACACACATACAAAAGTTATGCCCCCGAAGCACGATTATCCTTCGTCTTTCTCTTCAAATGCTTCATCGTCTTCTTTTTTTTTCAAACACTTCGTCGTACCTCTTTCGTCAATTTAATTATGCTCTGAACTTCAAAACCTTCTGCGGTGGTCGTGGACATACTCCCAGATCAACGCAGCGTCGCAAAAGTTTTTGGACCAGGCCAAGGAAGAAGAAGGTGCGACCACCACGAAAGGGGGCGTAGTCATCGTGCCCATCACCAAAGGGTCCGGCATGTACCCCACTTCGGCCAGCTCCGTAGAAGTGCACTACACCGGCATGCTGGCTGACGGCACTGGTAAAATTGCAGTATATGTAGTTTAGTTTTTACTTCGTAGTATACATTGTTTAGCACGTGCGTTTTTGAATACACTACACTTGTAGGCAGTAGAAGAATGTACAGATACTAGGAAATCTTTGATGCTCCTAGATTCAATGGTGATGTCGTAGTATACGCTCGCTTTGGCCTTTATTCCTTCTCCTATGACACAACACTAGGAAAACTGCCAGTTCCTTCAGTTTTTCAGCTTTCTTTCATCATTTCCCGTCGCGCCTCATCAGCCCTTTACATGTTTGCCTACGCGCATGTTATATGAACTGCAGTGTTCGACTCCTCGGTGGCTCGTGGGAAACCTGCGCAATTTCCTCTGAAGCAAGTGATCGAAGGCTGGCAAGAGGGCATCGTGGAGATGCAGGAAGGAAGCAAAGCTCGTCTCGTGGTGCCCTCCAACCTGGGCTACGGTCCTGAGGGCCAACCGCAAGCGGGCATTCCCGGCAACGCCATTCTCATCTTTGAGGTGGAGCTCCTGAAGGTGATGTCCGGCGGCGTGGGCGGCCTGGTCCTCTAAGTGTGATAGTCTGTTGCGTAAACCTTGCCAAATATTTCGTGAAAATAACGGCCGCTCGGGGATCTTGAGTTGCGATGGCAATGACGCAGACTTGGGAATCGGGAACTGCGTATCTGCACTCAAATAGGAGTTGGAGCTGCGTTGGCTCCGTCTCGATCTAGTTCACAGGCCCATGTCCCTCGCGCTGAAGGGCCTACAAAACCATAGGGCCTCATATTTCACCAAGCGCACTCCCCTTCTGATGAACGAAAGCACCTCTCGCACCTCGGTTATAATCCATTTTGATAGTTAGATGAACCAGTTTAGTAGGCTAAAATAAGTTGGAGTAGGGATAAGTGCAAACGCAAAAAATCGCTTATTCCTCGGATCCAAGGCTCAAGGCTGGCTGGTTTGCCCCGAGGCCCTTGCCCTTAATTCCTGAGGCCCATCGCGCGTTGTCTTGCCCGCTGAAAATCGCGCCGCAGCGCTGCGTCCTGAGGCCTCAACTGCATTGCTTCTGCAAAGCTCATGGCCGCTTCCTGCCACTGCCCCAGCATGGCAAAGGCGTCTCCGCGCGCCTGGTGCGCACCCGCCAAGGTGGGGACGAGCTTCAGCGCCCTCAACAGCTCCTCGAGCGCTTCTCTTGGGCGGTTCACGGACAGATAGCCGCGGCCGAAGTTGAGGTGGGCCGCCGCAAGCGCAGCTGGCGACAGCCCCTGGGCTGCTAAGGCTGGTGCACCTCCTGCTGCTGATGATACTGGTGATTCCTTTGCTAATGCTCTGTTTTTTGCGCTGCTAGCGGCTATATTGTCGTCTTTAATGCTGTCGTGATCGCTAGGAAAGTAACGACTCCTAACGTGACCCGTGTCTCCATCCACGGACGGACGGTACAACGCCGCGCATTTCGCAATGGCCGCCACTGCTTCGTCCGCCTGTTCCATCATGCACAAGACTTCGGCGTACACCATGCAGATTTCAGGGTGCGCCGGCGCCAACGCCAGGGCCTGGGACAAATGCCCGAGCGCTGCGTCGAAGTCTTGAGCCGCCAGTTCTTGGCTCCTTCTTTTCTTCTTCATGTTTTGACTGCTGCGGCTGCGAGAGGAAGAGTGTTCTTGTGCTGCTGCTGCCTGTTGCTGGACTGCCATCGCCCGCTGCACGAGGGCTAGAGCTGCGCCCTTGTGGCTTAAGACGTCCGTTGGATCGACTTGGAGTGCTTTCAAAGAGTCGTGGAGCCGTTGGTGGTCGTCGTACCCTGCCTGCCCTCGGCACAAGAAGAAGAAGAAGAAGAAGAAACCGATCAAAAAGAGAGTAAAATTCGATTCCCTAGAAATTGAATTATGAGGAGCAAAGATGATCTTGTGTGCTCATTCTCATCATATTCCTGCACGTAGCAGAAATGGCGAACGAGGACATCTTCCCCACTATGACAGCCACCACTACAAAAGTGGAGAAGACAAAGACTTGTTTGATTTCTTTACCTGGCTGCCCACGCCGATGGCTTCCCCAACGTTCACCGTGAGGTGCTTCCAACCCGCAGGCAAGTAAATCACTTCTCCTGCCCGTTGCACGCACTCTAGAGGCACACCTCCTGACTCGCCGTCATGGCTCTTCCTGGCAGCTTTTCTTCCTCTTGCTCTAGCGCTTGCTGCTTCTCCAGCTCCTGTCCCAGCCCCTGTCCCAGCTCGTGCCCCAGCCCCAATGGCTGCTCCGGCTCCTGCTCCAGCACCGTCTCCAGAGGCTTCATGCACTTCAGCGTGCACCAGGGGATACACGTCCCGGAGCCAGGCGTAGGCCCCCATCAGGGGGGTTTGAAACGTGGTGCGTTGCCGCACGGTCAGAGGAGCGTCTCCACTGGGCCCATACAAGAGCCACCGCTTGGCGCCAAAGACCAGACCCAACCAGGTCTCGCCGTGCACGTGCCACGGCAACCCACTCCGAGACGCACCCAGGGACAGCATGCTGTACGCCAACTTTGCTTGTGGTGGTGTGTCGTCATAAGGTGAATTCGCTCTCTTCCTCCCCGGTGGTGGCGGCGGAGGAGGTGGCGCAGACAATGATAGTTTGGCTGCACCGGCCCACTTGTGAAACAGTTCAGGTACAGAGAAGTCTTCAGCAAGCTCTGGCATCGCTTCCAAGAAATCAGCGTCAAAATTGAACAAATCGTCATCGTTTGCAAACGCAGCAGCAGCAACGTCGACAATTGACGATGTTTCCGGTAAAAAGGCGTTGTGTTTTCTTCTATTTGCGTTAGCGTGGGAAGCTGCAGCAGTGGTGGCTTGGTCTTTATTAGCCCAGGAAGCCGTTAAATTGGCCATTTGGTTGAGGTAGCTCGCTAAAGTCAGCGCTGCGCCGCCGCTCCGACCGCCCGACTGCACAATATTAGCACCGTCGCCAGCCGCCACGACGCGTGCGCCCATGGGCCCTTCGTGAAGACTTGTGCGAGTCCAGCGCTCAAACGCAGGCCAATCCTCCATCAAGCCGTCGATGAGCACGGGCTGCTTCTGCCAGAACTCAGCGTCGAACCGCGCTTGGGAGAGCTCAGACGCGTGCACGCGGGGAATGGTGCACCGTGACGCGTCGATAGCTGAAGGATTGGGGTCTGAATGCCATCCACCACTTCCAGCGCGCTCTGCTGCCGTGAGCGACAGGGAGTAAAATATTCTGAAGGCGCAGGATAAAATGAATGCATAAGCGTGTAGATAATCGAAATAATACGTCAATGCTTGAACACTTCTTCGAGCTTTAAGGTGTCTTTGAAGTTTATTCGGTGCCAGGGCGCGTGAAGGGAAGTGAAGTAGAAAGCAACATCATCATAGCAAGACGTTCATGATAGTTCTTACTTCAATATGAATCAGTCAAATCCGTTCTCTAGATACCTTTGATATCCAGCGACTGCAAGGAAGCTACCGCCAATGATGCTAACAGCAGCTGCGCAAGCCCTAGGCCAACGTGCTTTCTTAGCTAGAGCAGGTGCATTGCTCTTGCTTGGTGTTATGGCAGGCTCTAACAGTGCACCGCTTTTATTACGTCGCTTTGGAGGCATGCGATTTGCTACTAGGATTAACACAGAACCGTTAAAAGTTGATGATACGCGAGCTAGCTAGAACTCGATACTGCAGTATCTTTCAAGTAGTGTCAGGGGAGAAGGGTTGAATGTAATGCAAGATGCCTACGTAGAATCTCTCAAGGTCTATGAAGAGCCTAAAATCAGCTCCGAAAGTAACAGCCACTACTTCTGCTTTGAAGCTACAAACTTTTAGCTCTAACTCTAGCTCGTCTGTACCTCCATGCTACCAAGAAGTTGGCCGTTAGTCCGAAGACAGTCTAGCTTAGCTCTAGCTCTAGCTAGCTAGCTATCTGTACAGATCTGTACAGTAGCTACTACTGTAGTCGTGTCTGCTAAAAAGCGAGATGAAGGCGCTAACATAGTACAGTAGCGAAATATTCTTTGAGGGCTGATGAATGTGAGTTGATTGCTGTTTGCTGTTTGCAGCAAAATGTTGCTACGCGGAGCGGCTATCGCCTTTTTCAGCCGTTTAATCGTCACTCGTGGCCTGCAAGTGACGCCTGCCGACCTAGTTTCGCATCCTAATGTAGTGGATCACCAACCAAGGCGATGCCACGTTGTTGCCACGGCGAAGCGTCGTCGCCCGCGCGAGAATCCTTCGTCGTCGGAATGGTTCGACGACGAGCGACCTCAGCGTAACGAGGATGACTATTTCGAGGATGCAGATTGGTTTGAGGAGGAGCGGCCACCTCGCAAGAAGAGTACTAGCCGAACTCCGTTGTGGGAGCGTGCCCGCGGGCGCGTTCGGCGAGCAGCAGATGCTTTCCTCGAAGAGGATGTCGCTCCTGTGCGTGGGCGAGACCGACGAGACGAAAACGCAGACGTCTATGGTGAGCCCTCACAGCAGCGCCGCAGTCGACGGAAATCGGCAGCTCCTGCAGTTGACTTTTATCGTGAGCTAGAAGAAGAAGACGACTACTTCGTGGACATCGACGCAGAATTCGGAGGGCGGCGGTTCGTGGAGCGGTGGACGAAATGGGGGCTCTGCGACGTGCTGCGACCACCGGACGAAGATGCGACCAATGGCCGGTTACCGCTGGCGCCAGTAGGGGTAGTGCACTTGGTGGGCGGCGCGGTGGTGGGGGTGTCGCCCAAGCTGAGCTATGAGGGCCTCTGCACTAAACTAGCCGATCGAGGTGCCGCATAGCGTAGTGTAGCCACTGGTAGCTATTACTACAGATAACAAAGGATCACCATTGTCGTAATAGTTCGCCGATGTGTGCGCCACACCACTTGTTCGCGACTTCTTTGCCAGCGCTCCGTCCTTCCCTCAAATGAATTGACCTTTTCGTGGCTTTAAACATCACCACCGTCTTATGGGTGCTTTGCGACGCGCAGGTTTCCTGGTCATCGCCACGCCATTGCGCTTAGGGCCCGGCGGGCTCTTCGACCACCGTGGCTTGGCCACCACCTGCGCCAAAGACTTTGCTGCTGCTTGGCCTTTTGTGGAAGAGCGCTACGGTGCTTCGGCGGCGACCTCGTTGCGCATCTTTGGGGTTCGTTCTGTTGTTATAGCGCAGCTCATCTTGCTCTTCATCGAATATGATGGCTTTTTATGCGTTCCCTGTTGTGTTCTCTCGATGCCCTCTGGCCCCTGACCGCCGTGCGTGCATTTTTGCTTCTCGTGCTTGCTCTCTATCCCGTGGGTTACAGTTCGGCCATTCGCTCGGTGCCAAGCTGCACTTGCTGATTGGCGCAGACCCAAATCTCTTAGAGCTCGCGTCGCCTGTGCCTCGAGCTGCCAATGTCTTGGTGGCCTACAACAACTTCAAAGTGAGATGTGGTGCATGAGGCTTGCGCCTTGTGTAAGGAGGATTGGTTGGTTGATTGATTGATTGATTGTTTTTGTTGTTATTTGTACGTTGCTATTCCTCTTCACACCTCGCTAGGTTTCCTCAGAAACCAAAGAGAACCGCTTCCAATAATGGTTATCTTAACGTTGTGTCTTGCACGTTGCTTTGGGTGCCTTCTTGCACAACAGGCAGAGCAGTCGGTGCCCCTCTTGAAAGAGTTTCGGGTCTTGCAAGCCGAGCTAGCGGAGTCCGACGGGGCGCTCGAGAGCGCAGGAGGCTTTGTGCCCGACAGTGAAGCCGCCCTGGCCGCAGAAGCTGGAGCGGCTGCTCGTCAACGCTTCGCCGCAGCGAGCCTTCGCAAGAGGAAAGAAATTGACCGTAGTGGCGCTCGCATGAGCCGTAAACCGGTGACGTCATCATCGTCCTCGTCACCATCATTTCGTAGTCAAGGCAATGACACGGCTACAACCACCGCACGAGTTGTCACTGTAGCCGATTTAGACAGAGATAGAAAGGGAGGACCTGATGACGATGCCACTCTGAATAGCGGACCCTCGACTGTAGAAGGAGCCGCTAATGAGACAATGAGCACCCAAAAGTCTCAAAGGAAGAGTGTGGTTGGCAGCCAAATCATAGAAGAGGCAGCAGTAGTTGCAGCTGTTACTGCAGCGGAGGAAGTGGAATCGAGAGCTGGTACAGAGGCTCTCGGGAGGTCAGCATTGTGGCAAGGCGTAGAAGAGGAAGGAATGAAAGCTGGGGTTAGAGTCATGGAAAGAGGTGGCAAGACTGTGTTCGACGATGAAGTCGGCGAGGAAGGCTATGATGACCTCCTTGATGAAGACGAGGCATACGACGATGAAGACGATGATGCTTACATTGAGGACGACGACGATGGCAACGATTATAGCGACGAAGTGTACACGCGCTGGTTTGAAGACGGGAGTGAAACTTACAAACAGGCACGGTTTGGGCCTCGGCAAGCCGCAAAATTATGGCAGTCTACAGGGTGGCCGCTGCTGCGCAGCGTGAGCCAGGTGGTGGGGTCCGCCGCGAGTGGGGCCGCGAGAGGCGCGAGCAAAGCGGCGAGGAAGTCCGACGTGAAGCTCTTGCGCGTTGGGGTGAGCGGCACACGGGCATGTTTGATGTGCATGCATACACGTACACACATACACGCACACACACGTGTGCCGTCGCTAGACGCTTTATAGATTCTGATAATTCAAGTGTTGTAGTTGCCTGAGCCGAATTGTGAACGATGTTTTACGACTTCGTACTCATTCAGTTTATAATTGCAATTGCTGCATCAGCGCTTTTTCTTTTGTCATTTTTTCAACCAGCTTTCTCCATGTTTATTTTTCATTGCAAAAATGATTTGTGTGTGTGTGTTGCGCTACAATTAAAGGCCCGGCTGGCAGATGATGTCGTGTACGAAGTGGGCAGCGCCATCGACAGCGTTCTTGACGACGACGACGACGACGAATACGACGACGACCAATACGAGGGGAAAAGCTCCTCGAAGTCCCAAGGCGGTGCACAGTTACAGTCACAGTCACAGTCACAGTCACAGTCAGAGCAACGGCAACGGCGGGTGAGTGGAAAGCAGCGGCCAGGAAGAAGACGGAGGTCACGCTTCTCGTCCCCCGATGCGTTCTTGCGCACGGCCACGAAAGCCGCGACCAAAGCAGCTGCCGCGGTGCGAGGAGCCTTGGCCACGGAATTTGACCCACCGCCGTCCGAGATTGAAGCTCTGGTGTCGAACCAGTACGCCATTCCGGTAAAAGCAAAGAAGCCGTTGAACTGAAAATGTTCGGGTGTTAGCAGTAGACAGTTTCCTCACTTATCCCCGACGTTCTAAACATACTCCTTTCTGAGTAGAGGTCCTATGCACTTCATTCGCTGTCATTTCGGTCACGTGAATCTTTTCTTTCTTTGCTTGGTGCGTGCTTTGGGTGTGGCCATTCTTTTGAATCCATGGCGCCGTGTGTCTTCCACACCAGTGCAATTTAGTTGTGCAGTTTTCTTCCGACTCCCTCGATCAATCTCCTCGGCTTGCGACCTTACTCAAACGCAAATTTGGCGCTTTCGGAGTGCCTGCTTCGCCCCCTTCGTCTGCTGGTTCGACAGCAGCATTTAACAGAGCAGAAGCGGCTGCTACCCGCGAAGGCAGCGACTTGAGATCCGACAGTGAAGGTGAAGCAGGCAATGGGGCTGCCAGTGCAGCTGCAGGGCTGGTACGTGGGGCGGAGCGGAGTTTCGCGCGTTTACCGGGCAACCATGGTACTCCCAACGATTACAACCCAGGCGACACGTGGCCTGGCAGCGAAGAGTGGGGAAGCAGCAGCAGCAGAGGACCAAGAAGAGGAGGAAGTGACAATGGTTACAGAGACAGCAGTAATACAGGAAACAAGCAATCTTCAGATGCTGCTGACGTGACCATCGAGCTTGGCCTGCTAGCGGACTGCGCAGCCGATTACATGACGGACCGCGCGCTTTGGCGACGGCCTTCATGACCTGCTAGTAATGTGGGGTGTATAGAATAAGGCCTTAAGGCCTATAGTAGCTCACCAAGTCACCAAGGCTGCGCGATATGTGTGATACGTGGAATGAGTTGATCAACATGGCCTTCGATTCCGAATTAAAAGGTGGAATGCCAAATCGAAAATTAAAAAATCCGAATTTCGCTGTATATCTAACATTTTTCCTCTATTCCCCATTCTCGGGCCCGGGAGTTCTATCATGAATTATGCATAGGATTTAGCCAGATATTTGATCGAGACAGGGAGGATCTAACAAAACGCACACATACATTTATATGTTAGTTATGCGCAATGGGAATGAGAAGTAACAAGAATCAAAAATATCCATGTATAAATATCGCCCTTAAAGTCCGATAATTTTGCGTTTTTGCCTTCCGACTAGAAATCAAAACAAAACTAAGTAATACTCCTAAAGCCATGTGCACTGCGCCCCCTCATGTGAGGTGGCAAAGGAACGCTCCGCGCTGCACTCGTTTGCAGCCCTGTAGAAGGCCGAGTTGAAAACATGGGTTGAACGGGTACAGCAGCGGTTTGAGCACTCAAATCCAATCTCGGGTCGCTTCGAACCTCGGCATGGAAACGAGGCTTGTGTATTCTTGGCAACTTTTCTTCTGTCCTCTTGATGATGCGTACACCGTCGCTCTGCAGGCTCTGTTGCTCCTCTCCGCCATGCAAACTATGTGATTGTGCAGGTGACACATTGCCTACACTCCCAAACTGAACAATCTTCAGTTCCTTCCTGCTTTCGCGAGTTGAATGTGAAGTTTGTGCACGAGCCGCAGAATTGCTCTGCCCGTGGTGCACGAACTTCGGGATGTCCTTGCACCGCGCCATGTAGAGTCTTGCTGCCTCGGCTACCATGTCCGGAGTTGGTTTCGCTGGTGGAATGATACTCCCGCCCATCCTAGAGAAGCTTGAAGTCATTTCAGGCGGTAGACTTTGCGAAAAGCGGGCTCTCTCCGAGGAGGTTAAATGGGGCCCCGACGTGCGTTCTGACAGCTTCGGAACGGGTTCACTGGAAAAACCCGGAAAGCGCAAGCTCCCACCTCCAATTCGCGTCTGACGAACCAGCCTTCTCTCAAAGTTCACCGGAGGTTGTGGCTCTTGCGGAGGTGGAGTCTGCGCTCGAGCTCCAAAACCTGAACTGCCAAACTGCATGACCTGCACGTCTCTCAGTGGCTGTGCTCCATCGTCATCGAATGTGTTTTTAGTGCGAGTGCTCTGCATGTGCCCAGCTGCAGTCTGCTTAGCGCTTACAACGGCGCGAATGCCAGGAGCCTGTTTCACGATCTGTTTGTCGTCGGATTTTTCCGTATTCGAACGTTCAACGCCCTCTGACATTTCTTCTTCTACTTTCGCTTCGTCGACGATTGCTGTGCCTACCGCTTGATCCATTTTTTCAACCATATCTTTATTATTTCCCACTGGCTCATCATTTCTAGGTGTTGGAGGTTTCGATTTCACATCATTGGAGGCAGGAATTTCTTCAGGCAGCGGCTCCTCAACTTTGTCAATAGGAGGTAGAGGGAGTTCAATTCCTCTCGCCAAGTAAAGCATTACTGTGTCTGGGCACCACCCAAAGACATCTTCGCCGTCGCACACTTGGAGCGTTAATGTCCAGCCATCAGCATCGGGAGGCGGCCCTATAGCACGCTCCAAGGGTGGAGGGCATTCGTAAACGATGTCGCCTTTTTTAACAGTAAGTTTTCGATCTTCATCTCCAGGCTCAAAATCGAACACGATTGTGTACTTCGGTAGAGTTTGTTCATTGAAACCTTCTCGTCGTAGAATCTTTGATAGAACGCCATAACTAAGTAAAGGATCCTCTTCAAGAGCATTGTGCACGTTCAATTCAAAGGTGGATCTTTTTTGGGGCACCGCGAAAGGTGTCCTCAAATAGAAACGTTCCTTCTTTTGAACTTCGATCGTTTTTTTCTTGCGACTCTTCTTCTTCGTCGCCTCGCGCTGCCGCTTACTTTGCAGCCGAAACTCGTTATTTTCAACAAGCGGGTCTGCTTCTCCAAGGTCCCAAATGTCTTCTTCGCTCCGAAGGCCAACTTCTCCTGTTTCGGGATCGAACTCGACGACGCGAGTCAGCAAACGGTTCAAGAACGCAACTGGATTTTTCAAATGGCACGCAAAAAAAAGAATACATAAGATGAGCTCATACTAGTAAGAAGGCGAGTAAGCCCTGCGAAAGAATGGAACATAGTAACATCAAATAAACTCACCGTACTCATCTATGTCAGTACCCGAAGTGAACCTGGAGTAAGAGACCGGCAATTTTAGGAACGGTGAAACACAATGTTTAAGAAGAAAGCACTCATAGGTAAGCACCAGCATTTATACGAGAGAAATTTGACAAAACCTCTAAAAAAATCACCGGTCAGCCATTGTGAAGTAGCAATCTTCAAGACGCTGCTTGTTCAACGTGTTGAATCCTTTGCAATCGACCTGCCAATCCAAATTAGACATGTAGAAGCGAACCGTGCTGTCCCCAGATACTTCGCGCCCAAGCAGGGCGCAAGTTAATTTTGAATGCATTTCGTCGTATTCATCCCTGAAGATTTCAAGAGTGCATGACAAATCAGAGGATAACCCTGGTACACAAATCAATATAATAATGAAATCAATTTACCTGTCGATGCCTCCCGAATCATCCACATCGGTGGCTTGGTATATCGTGTGAAGTAAATATTGAATGCGAGGGTCAAACCGCAGTGCATCGCGTTTCAGCAAATTCAAAGGGCTGTAATGGTGGTTGGTGACATGGGCCATTTGGTCGCGGTCGTAATGCTGCCGTAAAGTGTCCCACAAGTCTGTGTTGCGAGGCGCGAAGAATTCCACCGTCTCGTGGACACGGCTTTTCTTTTGAAACAACCGCATCAATCGCATTTCTTCTTGCAGGGCTTCCATGTGGGCGACGTGCGCGGCAAGTTCAAGTTCTGAACGCATGAACTGGGCAGTTCGACGACGTCGTTGGTGAGGGTTGGCGCCAACAATCGGGCGGCGAGAAGACGATGCGCGCTCTTTCCCAGCGGAATCGAGTGACAAAGGCGACAGGGACTCGTCAATGTCATCTACAACAGCCATCGGAGGCGCTTGGTCTTTTATGCGCTGCTTGTCATACAGTGCCCCCTGCTTCTCAATTTCACGATTGCTTGCATGTAGTTGCAGTGCCGACAAAAGGCTGTCCTCTTCGAGTGCATTGCTGGGTAGCGGCAGACGCCTAGGTTGCTTTGGACGAATGTGGTCGAAATAAAGAAGTGGTTTCCTTTCAATGCGATGTCTCGTGTTCGACTTTCGCACACGAAGGGCTTGGCTAATATCTGTAACTTCATCGCCGAGGCAGTGTGTGAGTCGGACAATACCTTCGTCAATTGACGTCCGATACGTGCCGATGATAGTACCAAAGAGCGTCGCTCGCCGACTAACTTTCTTGCTCTGAACTGCCGAGTACGGAGTCGTATTCAAATTTGTCATGCAAGCGAAGCTTTCTGCATGAACGATATCTTCTTGCTGTTCAGCGCAATCAGCAAATCTGAGGTGCACAATCGCTAGAATAAACCAGCGCCATTTGTGAGCCGAACGACTTTGATTTTCCCACCTTTCCTGATCTTCACTGTCATCTGCACTGAACGAAGTCCACCCCTTGAGCGCAGCCAAAGCAGACCCAGCATTTTGCGCTTCCTCGGAGTCGAAGGTCTGCACAATGATGTGAGCCTCTCTTCGGGCGAGTTCGTCTTCCGAATCATCTGAATCTATATCGGGTCGTCTGACGACATCCTCAGTCTCTTCCTCAAGCGTAGATTCAGTCATATTCCGCCGCATAGCAGCTAGCGGGCTGAGAGGTGAATTGAGCGAAGTGTCCGAAGACATGATTTCGTCCCAGACGCTCGTTCGCCGTGTGTGGGCATTTGGAACGGCTTCTGATTGTGATGCTGTTCGGCGAAAAGAAGTTGGTGACGATGCTGACAACCAAGAACTGCTACTACGCGGCGACGGCGACCAGGAAGGTGAGCGCTCACCGTCTGCCTCCACTGCCCACATGCGCGATGATCTCTTTCGCATTAAAGGAGGCGGAGTGTGTGCAGTGGTACCGCCGGCCGGCGCTTGTGGCTCAACTTGGCCAAAGACTTTAGAGGCGGCGGTCTGCGAGTGCTCTAGCCCACTATCCATGCTGACAAAGTGCTAACGGATAGTAGTACTAAGTCTAGATTGTATGCTATCAATTAATTGTTATAGCAAGCGGCGCAATTGAGTTAGCTCCACGCAACGCCATCTTTACGCAACGCCAACTTCGCTCTTCACAAAGAAAAATAATACCGCCAGCGCTGACCACTGGCAACAAACTGTAACGTACCCTTCCCTGTAAGTACACCAGGCCGTGAGTTGTGCTGTCGTCGGCTGTTGGTGTTGTTGGTGAACTCGTCGGTAAAGTGAATGCCAGTTAGACGACTTCAGTAGTAGCCCGGCAAACAATTGCTTTACATAGAGCCACGACTTAAGAGCCGGATTGCGCAAATGTAACTGTATACTTATCTAATTGCAGCATATTTCTGCTCCGTGTCTCTTCAGAAGCGCTCCAGTTCTGTCGCATTGCGAACCTTGGCTAGTAGATTGGATTGTGCAGCATGGTGGCATTTCGCGCTATTCTCCTTGTATTATTGGCCAGCTTCGCGCTTACGAGGAATGTTTTAACTCAGGAAAATAATGTATTAGATCTGAAGCGAGCAGGTTTCTCGGCGGCAGAGCTCAAGGGCGAAGGATTCACGGTAGATCACATGAGGCACGCGTACACCGTCGGAGAGCTCTTCTATACTTTTTCAGCGACGGATGATTTCAAGCAAGGAGACAATGTTTTTGTCGTTGGTGAAAGGCGAGTGGGAACCATTACTGCTGCATACAAGAATGAGTTTAAGGTTCGATTTTCGGACGGCACGTCGCACAGAGGTTACTTAAAAGCGTATGAACTGCTCAAAGTACACAGAGATTCCGATCTTTTTTCTTTGACAGAGTTGATTGAAGGTGGAGTAACTTTCGAAGAGCTGATGCGCCTTGGCATCTCAGCTTCAGAACTTCAAGCCGAATTGACTTTGGCGGAGTTGGCGCAGATGGGCATGAGCATCAGCCAGCTGAAAGACTCAGGATTTTCCGTGGTGCAATGCAAAAACGAAGGATTCACTGCTGCTCAATTGAAAGAAGCATACACCATTGCAGAGATGCGAGATGGAGGCTACAGTGTAAGCGAATTAGCAGCTGTGGCGACAATACCCGAGCTCAAATTAATTGGTTGCACGGCAGCCCATTTAAAAGCCGAAGGTTTCACTGTGGAGCAAGTGAAAGATTACTTTAACCTTAGTGACATGCTTTTCGTTTTTTCGGTGCAAAGCCGGTTTTCACAAGACGACAGCGTTTGGCACGTTGGGGAAGGCCGAGTCGGTACTGTCAGCGCAGCGTACAAAAACGAGTACAAGGTACGCTTCGCGGACGGAAGTACTCATAGCGGAAATGTTTGGGCGAGTGGATTACTCAAAGCTGAAAAGATTGTGGATGGTTTCACGCTGTCAGAGCTCCTGAAAGGCGGCATCACGTTCTCTGAGCTGACCCGCATCGGTGTGCTGGCGTCAGAATTCCAAGCGGAGCTGTCATTGTCAGAACTGATGCAGAGAGGGCTGTCAATGGCAGAAATCAAAGGTTTGGGTGTGACTGCGGAACAGTTCAAACAGGAAGGTTTTACTGCGGCTCAGGTGAAAGAAGCGTTTACTCTTGCAGAAATGCGCGAAGGTGGTTTCTCACTGAAAGACTTGATGAATAGGAACAAACATGCGCCCAGTGTCAAAGGTATGACTCCATCTAGACTCCTTTCACCAAAACGTTCCGACGAGGCCAGCGAGGAGATAGTCAAGGTTGATAGCCATTTACTGCAGCGAGTGCGCTTTATAACAGGAGCACTCAAACTTCACACAACCAAAAGGCTAATTAAGCGGAGATAACTGTGCTTCAGAAAGATGTTCCAACGGTCAAAACCGTGAAGATTCATAAGGGAAATTACCACGTGCTGAAGATCAGCGGTCTTGCGTTCGAGTGTAGTGTAGGCAATGTTCGTTCTAGTTCTAGTATAAGTATAAGTAATAGCTGAACAAGCCGGCTGAAGTCTACTTATCTGCAGCTATTAGCTATATATCGAAATCAAACAGGGCTTTTTTTTAAAAAAATCAAATATGCCGACATCGGCGCTCTTTACTTGACCTTGGCTCTTTATAACGCCCGTAGGGAGTCCATGCTTCTTGTAGTCGTCGCTATTTCCTATTTTCTATTTGAATTGTCGCTTGCTCTAGAAGTGCTCTATGGCTATGACTGCTCATTGATTGTGATGGTTATATGGCGCCGATTTCTTCATAGAAATTTTGGTTTAGATGAGATCTCTGCCTCATCCTTGCGTTCTGATTTCGACAACACACGTATTTATGCATCCAATGCCCTCGACTGATGCTACAAGCTACCTACAAGTAACTCAGATAACATATGGACACGACAAACGTTGAAGTACAAGGCAAAATTTTGTGCCTGAACTTCATCGCGACTCAAGGTGTAATTTCAAGGGGTTTCTACTTTTGGCCCAATTCCTTGCAACGGGCGTTGGCAGCGGCCACGGCACTCATCGTCGCGTACCGAAAGTTGTTCTTCTCGAGTGCCTCTACGCCCGCAATAGTGGTGCCTCCAGGAGAGCACACTTGGTCCTTGAGCACGCCCGGGTGAGTGCCCGTTTCCAGCTGCATGCAAGCCGCTCCTTTCACGGTTTGCGCAGCCAGCTGCAGAGCGATGGGCCGAGGCAACCCCGCTTTCACGCCCGCATCAGCGATGGCTTCGATGAACAGGAACACGTAAGCTGGCCCGCTCCCGCTCACGGCAGTCACGGCATCTAAGTCCTTTTCCTGCACTTCCAAAACCGTACCCTAGCAGAACAAGAGGAAGAAAAAGTATTTACTCACGAAATTCTCTCGAATAGGAATCATCTGCTTTATGGAAGCTGGGGAGCCTCGTTATGCAACACGCGAGTACGAAGATGCGACCTGTCAAAACAGAAAGCAAACAGCAGTATACCTTGAAGAGAGCAGACGTAAGAGCAGAATCGCTGACAGGGCTGGCGGCTCCCCGCGCGAAGCCAACGGCTGCTTCGCCTACGAGGCAGGGCGTGTTGGGCATGGCTCGGACCACGCGGGTACCCACTGGCAAGGCGCCCTCGACCACCTTCATGTGGGAACATATAATGGAAAAGGAAACGCGTCGTAAACAATCACAGAAGGGAGAGAGAGAAAAGAAATAGAAAAATAATGCGATGAGATGAATGTAAGGGACCCAAATTAGATAATCAAGTTGGTGTTTATTTTTTTAAACGAGATTCTGCCGCAACACAAACCGTAAGTTCCCAAGCTCGATTTGTCAAAATTATTTGTCAAAATTAGAATAAGAAAACCTCGAGGGTGACTCCAGCGCAGATGGACACAAACAACTTGCTCGACGGCCCTGTTGTCATGACCGACGACCGCACTTCAGCCAAAATCGATGGGACCTGGATAAGAAACATTGGCATGACGTAAGTGGCAAGATGCTTTTGGTGCGCTCAGTATCTGTTGTTGTACTCCCGTATCATCTTTAAGTGCACAAATACCAGCTACCCCTGCAAATAGGATACAAAATCCTATTGTAGCACATCCGTATAGGCCGACGAAAATGCGCACAAATATGTGGTTTAGATTAAACAATACCTTTGCAACCACGAGGAAAAAATGTACTGAGATAAAGGCGAGTGTGGTTTGAATTACTTACCGTGTAGGGCTTCACAGCAATAACGATAATATCGCAACCCGCAACAACGTCGCTCGCATTCAATGAAGTGCGCAGCCCGTCCGCCGCATAGTTGTCAAGACAAGCTAGGAAAATGCGCACACAAAATTAAGTTTTACAATTGGACTGAGAAGCAATTTTGTAGACTGAACGTTGCAAGAGCCACGTGTTCTGATTCAAACCTTGACTGACGTCGCACGCCATGAGATCCCCTGGTGCTACGCCGCTAGCCATGAGGCCGCGAATCATGGCGCCCGCCATCATGCCAGCGCCCAGAAAACCCACTTTCTGCCCAGTCAAAGGGTGCTCTTGAGCTGAAGCCATTTCGCACAAGGTTTCAAGGAGCTACTGTACATACAAGATTCGAGACCTCTTAAGTTACAAAATCGCAGTGATCATGTGATCAAACGAAAGCAGCTTGGTGAAAGATTTCGGATCTTGGTAAAGTGTATCACATTAGAGAGACAAGAAGTTCGTTGAATCTTTCTCTCCCTATCTCCCTCTTTTGGCTCTTTGGGGAAGACCGAAGACGGCAAGACGGGAAGACATAACGACATAACCGTTCGGAAGAAACAATAATGGAGGTCTTTGCGGCAGCCCTGGCACTTCGCCTCTATGCTATTTTGAACAATTAACTTCATGCTATCTAAATGAAAGACTCTACTCATTTCAACTTTCATATTTTAGGCGATACCCTTGGGATCCACGCCCAACGACGAAAACGCAGTCCCGGAAACGGATATGCTCATAAATGCCGTCCAGCAGGACCCCAAAAAGCCTCCAGGCGCTAAACCTGACTTCGACGAAGAGACTCTAAAAATGTTGAATGGTGGAGTTCTCCCTGGTGCAGGTAGTGTAAATTCTGCCGACGGCGGGAACGAATCCATGCAGCAGCGCTTCGCTCGGTTCAAGAAGGAGCGGCAGCGTGAGAGGAAGTTGCAGAAAGCGGTGTCGCAACAAGCTGCGCTCGTAGTACGCGACGAGGCCTTTCGGTACCAACTGCGCGACAAGTTTGTGAACACTTGCCTGCAGTACCTCGGCATCCCGTACCACCCTAAGTACCACCAGGACCCGTCGTCGGAATTTTACCAGGCCCCTCTGTACCTCGACTGCTGCGGCCTCGTCCGGCGAGCACTCCAAGACCTGGCAGGCGACTTCAACTTCAAAATTGGCCGCTGGAACCAAGCTTACCAATTTGACACGCTGGGCGAAGAGGTAGGTTTGTGGTTTCTGGTGTACCTGCTCGTGCTCTTCTTTAGGTAATTATTGGAAGTGGGTACATTATTCTGATGCCCCTTGGGACTCGTGACGGCTACGGGCCTAATTTGTCGTGCAATCTTTTGAAAACGAAGAGACCGTGTCCGCCCGCTTGCGATATTCACTCTTGTGTTAATTTTGAATGACTCGGTTCTTCAGTTTTTCTCGTTGTACTCGGTTGCTTTCTTCACGATGAAAGGTGGCGAAAGAAGACCTGCGCCCGGGAGACTTGGTTTTCGTGGAGGGCACTTACTACAACCCCAAGTCGCGCGCGCAGAAGTACAACATCGTGCACGTGGAAGTGTTCTTGGGCGGCGGCCCTACGGGCGAGCAAACCATCGGAGCTCGGCACCAACGCGGCGTGATCAAACGCCACGACTCGTACACGTAATATTTTTGCCCTTACCCCCACCTTCTTCTCAACCTTTACCCCTCCTTGTTTGTCCTCCCATTTACGAAGTGCCGTATCATCGCATAAACACAAAAATCTTCTTTTAATTCCTTTACAATGACTGTTTCCACCACTGCAGAATCACACAAGTTATCCTGCTCTTTCTCCAATTTTGGGGACAGGTACACGAGCCCGAACTACGAAATCACCAAGTTGTTTTTCCGGTCGCTCGAGCCTTGGCTGCG
>Ga0307979_1000389_pt1 | contig 29447 bp, 24 predicted proteins | sample OrgLakmetage1058_FD_201833 | JGI IMG/M metagenome (GOLD analysis project Ga0307979, IMG submission 201833) | Saline water microbial communities from Organic Lake, Antarctica - #1058 | ecosystem: Environmental > Aquatic > Non-marine Saline and Alkaline > Saline | place: Antarctica: Organic Lake...
CTCGAACTTAATTAAAAGCTTGTCTTTAGCAGTATACCCCGAAGAGTGTGGGAACGCGCCGGTCGATTACAAGATGCCTGCGATGGTAGCTATTTTAACGGCTTGCCATTGTTTACAGGGGGGGGATACTTTCATCTTCTAGTATGAGATTCATGGGATTCATATGTCCCGCATCCCAAAGTTAATTTCTTTTATTTGATAATTTCATTCAATTTGACGCGGGACCCGAACTGGAATAAGCAAATAAACAGGTAGGCAACAGGAAGAAGTACTTAACAGGGAGAACCCCAGAAGGAATCTCCAGTATGGGCGTATGTCCAAGTGGCTTCTCCAGACAGAAGGACGTCGAGAAGGCGGCTTGGAATTACAAAGACGAAGATTCTGATCACCTTGACTACCCCGATAAAAAATCTGGTGCACCTACATACGAAATGGCTTAGGGCCGAGTCCTCAAAATTCAAGGGAGCTATGCAAGTCGAGCTGTTTGCTCTTTCAAAAACTTGGGGCTGTAGTCGCACGGCAGTTTATCGATTGCATCGGCCAGCTTGAAGTCGTGCACCGTGAGACCGCCCACCGAGTGCGTATAGATGCACACCTTACACGACACCAAATCAACGCGAAGTAAGCTCAAGATAACTGAGGCTGTAACAGCGCACTTAAAGCAGACTGAGGTATATTTAGCATAAACAATTTAAGTATAGCCATCATGAACCAAGCGCTACATAGCGCACCCGAACGTTACGGTAAGACTCGAGGTGGAGGTCTGGGTGATGGCCCTGCTCCTCAGCAACAACGCCCACCTACGAAAAAAAAAAAGATAAAAGAGACAACGAAGCGCAGAGAGGCTCACAACTGCGTTCTTGAATGACAATGCTCATGCTCAATATCAAGTGCAGAAAATCTTTCCAATACATCAGACCTTCTCAAGAAAATCGAATGCAGCTTTGAAATTCTTCGCAACCAACTTCCGCTCGATGAGGGCCTTGTCTTCCGAAATAGTCCACAGAGGCCGAGTCGCAAGCTCAGTTTGCAAAGCCTCAACGCTCATCTTCTGAGTGTCTGTCAATGCAGACGTAAATAGGAGATTTCATGAGTTCAAGAACATCTTTTAGGCTGGCTTTGCCACCAATAAATCCACAATGTTGCCTGGCTTAGCGGTATTACCTGGGGAGTCGCATGCAGAACACTCAACAGCAGCCATGTTCCTGAAAATTCACCTAATTGCGAAAATGAAGAAGCGTTGGCAATGCACTCTTAAGTATCCCTGACTTGAGACAATTGAGAGCAGAGTGAAAAATTAGAAAGAGCATGCTCTTGTGTCTAGCCTCTTCGCTGTGAATTGGCCAGAGAAGTCCCTCTACCGTAGACAAGGATGCTAAACACTTATTTGCTACAGTAGTATGTGTCTAATGATGAATCAGTAGAGTCCATTCTTATCATCTTGCAAGGGCTAACTCGGAACCAACACGTAAGTTATCAGTAAGAGCTACTAGTATCAACACAATCCGCTACTTACTTAAGTCTTCTACACTTGTAGCCTTTCCGAAACACTGCTTAAAGCTTCTAGTCTCACGGAGTACACTTCACGTAGTAGCTAAGCTCACTACAGTTATGACTCGGTAGTAGAGATGATGTAGCTTAATCACTAGCCTGAGCCTAATAAGTTGTTGACGATGGACGAGGATCGATATTATTGACTGATCTTCGACGTGTCGATCGAAGTGATATCGACGGATCTTGAATCTCGAAGAAGCAACAACAAAAAATCAATACAAAGCCGCCTAAATGGCGCCCTTCCCCTGTATAGCTACTAACACCAGTCCTCCCCTCGGGGGAGGCGTGAAAATCAATACAACAAGGTCGTCGAAGATCTCAACGAGAAAATCGTGTCGTTCATTTTATCATCAATCAAGTGGGAGCTATCATCTTGAAGATACACTGAGAAGAGTGTAGCTTATCGTAACGTTGTGGCTACTAGACGCTTAACGCGCATCACCAAAACTTCATGGTTAAGTCCTCAGCTACAGCAAAAAAAAACTCAGCAGCCAAAAAGGCACCGGGGGCCAAGGACTCGAGAGTTTCCGACGCACCTTAAAAGGTAGCATCGAAAGCCTCAAAGCATGACACCGTCGTTAACATCGAGGCCCGCCAATCTTGACGTAATGCCAATGTATACATGTTACTGCTGCAAATAAAATCACTGCTGCATATGGTTTGTGTATCAATATATTTGTGATAATGAGTGGCTAATTCGCCTTTGATAACACGCCCGTCTAAAAAAATCCAGGTTCACTGCAGACACGTTCAGCAGCCCTAAAAAAGGCGCTTACAGGCAATGTTAAGGTCACGATGAATGCTGAACCACCAAGAAAAGCATGCTTTGAAGTCAAAGTAAACAGGAAAGCCGTCCTTTCGCTGCTTCATATGCCGCGGCCATTCCAAGAAGTAGGTTATAAGCCTGGCCTCCCATTTAATTTAACTCGTTCCATCTTATTCTTATCTCACAGCGAATTGTCCTTCAGGTTAGGGAGCTTGACATTGAAAAAGTTGCGGCTGATATTATTGCTTCAGTGTAGCTCTTTTCTTGCCTCACCAGATACCTTCAAAGCCGTGCATGCCTCCTGGGCATTGAACACTGAAAGCTGCGAACGATAAACGATACAACTATGATGACACCAGTATGACGTGCAGTTCCGACAGATATTCAAGTCGTTGCACTGCGCCGAATTAGCCTTTATCTCAGGAAAAGCATAAAAATGTGTCCCTTGAGTGTTACTGCTTACTGTTCATTTCATTACCTATTATTTATAATGCATAGCTAGACCGTTCGACGTCCGACCGAGACCAGAGCCGCTCTGAGGTGCGAGTTAAAGTCAAGGAAGAGGGCACCCTAGCATATAGCGACCGAGATGCCAGGGCCAGCTCATTTCTTATACGCAAGAATTATGAGGTCCTTGCCCTGGCTTTTTAATTCCAGTGCCAAGTGCCAATTAAATATCATGAGGCATTCGCGCATTCGCCTACGCCTATATTTGTTTAAGAGTGAAACTGGAGGAAGTCAGAACTCGAATCTAGCAAAAGTTTTATCACTTCATGCTTCATGAAGTCTGAACTACCCTCATGGCCATAGGCGCTCGAAGTCTTTTCTCGTCTTTCGTGTTTAGGTGGCCAAGGGAGCTCCCGGTGCTGGCTTCTGGCACACCAAAACAGGGGGAGGGGGCTGGGAACGAGAAACGTTTCCCTCCCTCTTGAGCGCGCGCCTAGTAGCGCAGCCAGTGGGAGCGGCGGCGGATCCAGTTGTAGTCGGGGAGCTCGTAAATGGCGCCCACAGCAGCGAGGGCGTGGTCTTGGTCGTTGATGACCTTCTTGGCCACCGCCTTGACGTCGTCCACCTTGACAGCGTCGATGCGGGCAAAGAGTTCCTTGAGCGAGACCGGGCGGCCGTACGACGCCAAGTCCTTCGCCAAGCACGCCGCACTGCCCGCGGTGGTGGAGCGCTCCTGAAGCAGAGCTTCCTTGAGCTGGTTTTGGGCGAACTGCAGCTCGGCTTCGGTGGTCTTGTGCACCATGCGCACCAAGTTCCAGAGGGTGTACCACATGGAGTCTTCGACACGGTTGTCGGGGGACTGGAAGTACACCCCGAAGAGGCCGCTGTCCTTGTAGTTGGCGTTCACTACCTTGAGCACCGAAGCTGCTTCCTGCTCGCCCTGGTCCGTGGCCAGCTTCGAGGTCATGTTCTTGGGCAGCACTGGAGGTGAAAAAGTACCACAGTCAACAACAACGAATTGGCAACAGCATATTTCAAAAAGTGGTTTAAAACGGCAAGGAAATCTCTGCGACGCACATCTCCTGTTTCATTCTCAAGCTGAGCAACAGTTACACTTTGCTCTGATTTCAAAGGGCTCCTACATTCCTTTCTTGCGAGAGTCAGTTACAGCGTACCAGGGCCGACGGAGGAGTCGTAACCGCCGAGGTACGCGCCGAGCACCATCAGAGGCACTTGGTCAGGAGCGCCTGCCTTCACGCCCTCGAACGCAATCGCCACGTACGCCGCAGGCTTGGAGTCGAACCGAATGCGCTTGTCGCTGCCGGTAAAAGTGGCGGGGGCCAAGTCCGAGATCGCCACGTCGGTGCTGTTGGACGGAGGGCCAGAAGGCAGGCCGCTGAAGGCGGAGGCCGCGGCCGACGCAAACTCCTTGGCGTCCACGTTGCCGCTCGCCGCCACCACCGTGCGGCCCGGGGTCATGAAGCTCGCCTGGAACGCTGCCACGTCAGCGGCAGTCAAGCTGTTGACGGTTTCGGGGGTGCCCAGCACCGACATGCCCATAGGAGTGTCGAGGTAAGCCGCGTCGTGCAGGTGCTCGAACAACACCTGACGAAAACACACACACACAAAGCATGGAAAGGCGAGGAAACGGGTTATTATTAAACCGAGTGGCATCATAGAAAATACCGGTGTGGAACGATACAACAGAAGTGCTAAAAGTATAGCAAGTTAGAGAAAGAATTGGAAAAGAAAAAAAACGATGAAAAATTCGCCGAGGTTTTGCTCTAGCCAAGACGCAAGGAAAAAAGGGCACAAAAGCGAAAAGAAATATCCTCCTTTTTGAAACTCAAGCACACTCCTGTACCTCTTCTGGGCTCGCGTTTGCAGCTTCCAGGGTGGCAAGCATTGCGGCTTTTGAGGCCGCGACGTCACCGAGCTTGCCGCTGACGAGTTCTCCGAGGAGCTTGGTGGCGGCGCCCACGTTCTCCTTGAGCACCTTGGCCTCGAACACAATGTGCCTGCCAGCACAGGCAAGAGAGATACACGCACACACATACGATTTAAGAACAATACCGCGATGCGACTTCGAGGGCATGCGCAACTCAAATGACATTCACAAATGATGAACTTGGCGATGCATGCCTCGGGAAGGAGAGGTGCAAAGATTCCAAAAAAAAAGGTACGACGGCCCACGCCAACGCTCATTCCAATAGGTATCAGAGCGGGTGAAATAGCCGGGTTAACGGCTACGTGGGTTTGCTAAGGAAATGTAGCGTTGCAGATATCAACAAAGTGTGGGAAAAAAAATAAAATCCGCAAAGGTTACAAATTTAGCGCATATATCTGAAAAATGCTCTTACTCGCGAGAGGTGTGGCTTGAGACCATGCCGCCGAGCGCCGCGATCTCGCTCGCTTTACTGGCAATAGCCGATAACTCGAAAAGGTTAGCCACGCCATTGGTTTCAGGGGTCTCGTAGCGCGAGCCCGCCTCCACCCATGCAGTCACGGTGGCGGTCTCGCCCGGAGTGGTGATCGAACCAATCTTCAGGCCACCAGCCGCAGAGGTAACTACAGCCTCGGGTGCGCCAGCGATAAACGCAGGCAGGGTAGGTGCCGCCGCTGCTGCGGCCCCAAACGAGCGCACGCCAGCACGCGTGGTAAGCGAGGAAAGGGACCGGAGTGCCGACATCTTGTGGGCAGGAGAGTCAGTGCTTTCTATTTTCTTCGCCCCCTTCTGAGGAGGGTTTTGACCAACTTAACTGTGGTTGTCTGTTTTGCAGAAGTCAGAATTCTCGTCACCTCATTTTTTTGTCCCGTCTCGACGTCTCGACGTCTCGACGTCTCGACGCGACGTCTTGCTGTCGGTCGTGTTTTCACAGCTACCACTTGCATTTGTCGCCCCCGGCCGCGAGCTAGCTAAAGACTAGTGGCTTCCACAACAATAACTTATATCTAGACCTCGCATATTCAAGAGCTTCTGTGATAATACGTGCGGTTCTGCTAGATAGAAATCGTCAAAGACTTTTAAGTAGCCTAGTACAAGCAAGTTTGAAGTTCACAACTACAGATAGAAGCAAGTAGAAGTATGCTAGGAACGCCGCGCTTCAGCCACTTGATTCGGCTTTTGAGCAAAGACCCTACTCAGGGCTTGCCGTTAGCTGAATGGTGCGAATCGGTGGACGTTGACCGCTTAACCGCTGAACGAGATGCAAAGCTCGTGGCGATTGGCCCACCTCCGAGTAGCGACGACGACAACAATGGCGACGACGGCGACGACGAACTTCCGCTTACATTTGCAGCCTTCGCAAAGTCTGCGGGGGGAGCCAAACCTACTGCTGAGGTGCGGGCCAAGTTTGCGAAGTTTATGGCCGTGGCGGAGAGCCTAGTTGGGAGCAGCAACGGAGCTGCCTTGCTGTCCGGGGTTAGCGATTGCCTTACCGCTCCAGAACTCTCGTCATTCAAGCGCGAGGTCGAACAGGGGTTTGGTCGAATGGAGTCGAAGCCATGGGACGAAGCCGTAACCCTCGCTCGTGAACTGAGCCGTTGGCAGCGCGGCCCTGTCAATGCCAGCGCAGGTGGGCGTTCGAAGCCTCTACCTCGTCACGCGCTTGCGCCAGAGTGGGGCCACCACCTCGACGTGCACCGGATACACGGCGCGCAGCCAGGGCTCCGAGGCCAACCAGCGCACGATGCGGCTGCTGTTGCTGCTGTCCCTCCTCTAGCTTCAGGAGCAGTTGGAGGAGAAGAGGGAGGTGCTGCGGCTGCGAGCAATACTGGAAGCGGCGGCGGTGGCAGCAACACGTTTGCTCAAAGCGGTGACGAAGACGCCGCTTGGCTGTTCCAGCTTTGCTCTAGCCACGCAACCATGCTCCCCGCGCGCGAAATTGCTTCGGGCATTCTGGCTGCTGTTGCGCTGCTGCCCGACGAGTCCGCGGTGCAAGCGTCGCTCTTTGAAGTGTTAGGCATGGAAGCCTTTGACAGCATGGCGGCGGTGATGCAGCGCGCTGCCGCCTTGATGAAGTTGAGCCTTGCCCGCGTGATGCAGTTTGAACCGGCAAAATCGTCACAGACATCGCAAGGCGCCTCTTCACACGCCTCAGGAGGGCTGGATAAACCTCACGTGCCTTCGTCGCAGTTCTCGATTCGGTCCCAGGCGGACATCAACGCCGAGAAGAAAGCAAGGAAAGACCGCCAGCGCGCCCAGCGGCAGAGCGGCAACAGCAGCAGCGCTGGCAATGGTGCTCTCGACGATGCCGCAAAAGATTGGCTCCTCGACTTGGGCTTCGATGACGTGTACCTGGACCAAGAACAGAACAAGAAGAGCAAAGACGACGACGGTGTGCAGCGGTACCAGAGCAGCGTTGAGATTTTAGGGGAGGGCCCACGGGAATGGGGCGGCGGGGTGGGCGACCGGGCCTTGCCCGCAGGGACTACCCGGCGGTGGCGCGAGGGCTACGAAGAAGTGCGCATTCCACCGCCGGTTGCGCTCCCGAAACCTGCCCAGGGGGAGTTGGTCGACGTGACCACCGCGCTCCCGGAGTGGGCGCAATTGGCGTTCGAAGGCACCACGCACTTGAACCGCATTCAGTCGGCGATTTTCCCCGTGGCGTTTCACAGCGCCGAAAACATGCTCGTTTGCGCCCCCACGGTCAGAATCTCACCTGTCGTAATAAAATTATTTTTTATTAGATTTCTTTGTCGTTGCTTGTCCTGATATTTCATTGTTCTGTGCGTTTTTCTTTGTTATTTGTGCTTGCTTTGGAGATTTGGCTTAATGAACTATCTCGCTTGCAGAATTCCTTATTGATTTAGGTTTAGTTTACAAAGTTACGTTCTTGTTTCGAAACTCTTATCTTTTATCATTTCCGATGTTTATGCAAATTATAGGGCGCGGGCAAAACCAATTGCGCGATGCTTGCGTTGCTGCAGCTGATTGGGCAGCATGTCGACCCTCTTTCGGGGGCCCTCGACAAGTCCACGTTGAAAGCGGTCTACGTGGCGCCGATGAAGGCCCTGGCCCAAGAAGTGGTCGAAAAGTTTACCGAGAGGTTGGCGCCCCTGGGTCTGCAAGTGCGCGAGCTGACGGGGGACACCCAGCTGAGCCGGGCCGAAGTGGAAGCCACCCACTTGATCGTGACCACCCCGGAAAAGTGGGACGTGATCACCCGCAAGGGGGGAACCGACGGGTCCCTGGCCACCCGCTGCAAGCTGGTGATCGTGGACGAGGTGCACTTGTTGGCGGACGAACGCGGCGCAGTGATCGAGTCCATCGTAGCGCGCACCATGCGCCTCGTAGAGTCGGCGCAGACCACGGTCCGTGTGGTGGCCCTCTCGGCGACCTTGCCCAACTACCAGGACGTGGCGCTCTTCCTGCGGGTCAACGTGAGCCGCGGCCTCTTCTTTTTCGGGCCCGAGTACCGCCCCGTGCCTTTGGACCAAACCTACTTGGGCGTGGCGGAAAAGAACCGCATGAAGTTGGCGGCCAAGCAGAACGAGCGGGCCTTCGAAGTGTGCCTGGACGCAGTCCGACGCGGCCACCAGGTGATGGTGTTCGTGCACGCGCGCAAGGACACGGTCCGGACCGCGCAGGCCATTCGCGACTTCGCGACCAAGGACGGCTGCCACGACGACTTCAGCTGCGCCTTGCCCGACAACCCCAACCAGGCGGCTTACGAGTTGTTTGGGAAGCAAGTGAGCAAGTCCAAGAACGCCGAGCTGCGGGAGCTCTTTGCCAGCGGGTTTCTGATGCACCACGCGGGGATGCTCCGCCCCGACCGCACCCTGGTCGAGCGAGCGTTCGCAGCAGGCGCTGCCAAAGTGCTGGTGTGCACCGCCACCCTAGCGTGGGGGGTGAATTTGCCCGCGCACTCGGTGGTGATCAAGGGCACGCAGGTTTATGACCCGGCCAAGGGGGGAAACGTGGACCTGTCGATGCTGGACGTGATGCAAATCTTCGGCCGGGCCGGGCGCCCGCAGTACGACACCAGTGGGGAAGCCACCATGATTACGTCAGCAGAAGCGCTGCCCCGGTACTTGGCCCTGTTAGGCCACCAGTCGCCCATTGAGTCCAACTTTTTGAAGTCTCTGCCGGACCACTTGAACGCTGAAGTGGCTTCCGGGACCGTCACCTCGGTCGACGAAGCGGTCGCGTGGCTCTCGTACACGTATTTGTTCGTGCGCATGCTGAAGAACCCTTTGGCCTATGGGCTCACCTTTGAGAGCCGCAGCAACGACCCCAATCTGAATGTAGCCCGTTTCGACAAGGTCTGCGCTGCTGCCAAGCTGTTGGACGAGCGGCGGATGTTGCGGTTTGACCCGCGGAGTGGCAATTTGGCAGTGACCGACTTGGGCCGCACCGCCTCGCATTTCTACATCCAGAACGAGTCGATCGGCACCTTCAACGATTTGTTGCGGCCTTACTTGAGCGACAGTGCCGCCTTGGACGTGCTCTGCCGCGCGACGGAGTTCGAGCAAGTGAAAGTGCGGCCGGAAGAGTTGGTGGAAATGGACAAGCTCGCCAAGGGAGCCCCTTTAGAAGTGCGCGCCCCCCTGGAAGAGTCCGCGGGGAAAGTCTCGGTGCTGCTGCAGTGCTACGTGAGCCAGCTGCGCCCCACCAGTTTCACCCTGATTTCCGACACCAATTACTGCGCGCAAAACGGCGCTCGCGTAGCCCGCGCGCTCTTCGAAGTCGCGCTTCGCAAAGGCCTCTGCTCCCTGGCCACCTGCTTCCTGCGGCTCGCCAAGTCCATTGACCGGCGGTGCTGGTGGTGGGAAACCCCCGTGCGGCAAATCGCGTCGGACTTGAAGCTTCCCGACTCGGTAGTGGCCAAGCTCGAAGCCGCGTCGCCGTCCTTGGACCAGCTCCTGGACATGGACGCCCAGGAAGTCGGGCAATTGGTGCGCCACGAGCGGCTCGGCTACAAGGTGCTGGCCGCGGCCCAGAGCTTGCCGAAACTGGCGTGCCACGTGGAGGTGCAGCCCATGACCCGCGCCATCTTGCGGCTCACCGTGACCCTCACCCTGGACTTCAACTGGGACCCGCGGCTGAGCGGGACCTTGGAGCCGTTTTGGGTCTGGGTGGGGGACTCCGGGCGAGAGCACGTGTACCACTCGGAGGCGATCACCGTGCCAAAACCAAGACCAAAGCGCGCCGTGGAGCCCATCGTCTTGTCACTGACAGTCCCCTGCCCCGAGCCGCTGCCTTCGCAGTACCTCGTGCACGTGCTCTCAGATCGATGGGTGGGGATCGACGAAGTGCACACGGTGTCGTTTCGGCATTTGGTGCTCCCAGACCAGCACCCTCCCCACACGGACCTGCTGATGTTGACCCCTTTGCCGGTGAACGCCCTGCAGCACGTGGCGTTCGAAGACTTGTACGCCGGGAAATTGACCCACTTCAACCCGATTCAAACCCAGGTGTTCCACACCCTGTACCGCACCGACCGCAACGTGCTTCTTGGGGCACCCACGTCGTCGGGCAAGACTTTGGTCGCGGAGCTGGCGTTGCTGCGTGTGCTCAACCAGCGGCACGCGCGAGATGCATCTGCCCCTACCATCCTTGATGACAATCGTGACCCCATGAAAACTTCTTCGATTGTCGATCCTGAAAAGAAAGGCAAAGATGCTCTTCTCTCTCAATCTAGCCGTGGTGGCGGTGGGTCAACCAAACACAAGAGCAGCTGCAAGAGCAAAATCGTGTACGTCGCGCCGTTGAAAGCCCTAGCACGAGAGCGGATGAAAGACTGGCGGACGCGGTTAGGGGGGCAGCTCGGCCTCGTCGTGCTCGAGCTCACCGGCGACGTGACCCCGGACCCGCAGAGCCTGCGAAATGCTGACGTCATCATCACCACTCCGGAGAAGTGGGACGGGGTCTCGCGCGGCTGGCGGTCGAGGGACTACGTGCAGGCGGTGGAACTGGTGATCATCGACGAAATTCACTTGCTGGGGGAAGAGCGGGGCGCGGTGCTGGAAGTGATTGTGAGCCGAATGCGTCACATGGCTGCGAGTCTCGGCAACACGGTGCGGCTCCTGGGTCTCTCCACGGCGCTCGCCAACGCGCAGGACCTCGGGGATTGGCTCGGGGTAGACCCTCGCCCCGGCCGCGGCTTGTACAACTTCCGTCCCTCGGTGCGGCCGGTGCCGATGGAAGTGCACATTCGGGGCTTTCCCGGGCAGCACTACTGCCCCCGCATGGGCACCATGAACAAGCCGACTTACAGCGCGATTCTGGAGCACAGCCCCAAGAACCCGGTGCTGGTGTTCGTCGCGTCCCGCCGGCAAACCCGCTTAACCGCCCTGGACTTGATTTCGTTTTGCGCGGCCGCTGACCACCCCAAGCAATGGCTGCACATGGGCGAAGAGGAAGCGGAAGCCATTGCGGAGACGTGCACGGACGAAGCTCTGAAGCACACCTTGGGCTATGGCGTAGGCCTCCACCACGCGGGGTTGAACGACCACGACCGGAGCGTGGTGGAAGAGCTGTTTGTGCATGGGCGCATTCAGGTGCTGGTGTGCACCTCCACCTTGGCGTGGGGGGTGAACTTCCCGGCGCGCCTGGTGGTCGTCAAAGGCACCGAATTCTTCGACGGCAAGCAAGGACGGTAAGCCAAACAAACAATACCTTTCAAGGATATGCCAAGAGAAGGCAGCACTTAAAGATAGGAAAATAAAATGAAACTTCTTTGCTAGATCTACGTAGTTCCACCTCTGTTTTTCCTCTAATGTGGCGGTTGGCGTTGTCCTCACGATTCGTGCTTTTCCTCCTCTCTGGTGACAATTTCAACAGGTATGTGGACTTCCCGGTGACCGACGTGCTGCAGATGATGGGGCGCGCTGGGCGCCCACAGTTCGACGAAAAAGGCGTTGCGTGCGTGTTCGTGCACCAGCCCAAGAAACAGTTCTACAAGCGGTTCCTGTACGAGCCGTTTCCCGTGGAATCCTCTCTGAAAGCGGCGCTGCACAACCATTTGAATGCGGAAGTGAGCGGGGGCACCATTCGCAACAAGCAGGATGCCGTGGAGTACTTGACGTGGACGTACTTCTTCCGCAGGCTGCTGGTGAACCCGGCGTATTACGGCTGCGCGGACGCGTCTACGGACACGGTGCAAGCGTACTTGCTCGATCTAGTGGACGAAACCTTGGCCGACCTTCAGGACCAAGGCTGCGTGGACCTTTCGCCCGGCGTGCCTCCAAACTCAACCACAGCCGGCGCAGCATCAGCGTCCGGTGAGAGGAGCGAGGATGTCTTGGTGGCCGACTTCAAGGTGCGCCCTACGGTAGCGGGCCGCGTGGCGTCGTATTACTACTTGGACTACCGGAGCATCGGAGTCATTTTGAACGGGTTGCGAGGCGAAGAAAAGGCAGAAGGGGGCCGATCGGGCGAAGAGCTCGCTTCGGCCGCGGCGGTGTGCCGGCTCTTGTCGCAGTGCTTCGAGTTTGCAGAGCTGCCGGTCCGGCACAACGAGGACGGCCTGAACGGCGACTTGGCTGCCCAGCTGCCGTGGCGTTTGATGAACCAGAGCCAGCCGCTGGACTCCCCCCACACCAAGGCGTTCTTGTTGCTGCAAGCCCACTGCTGCCGGGCGCCGCTGCCCATTTCGGACTACGTGAACGACACCAAGAGCGTTTTGGACCAAGCGCTGCGGGTGTTGAACGCGATGGTGGACTTGGCGGCCGACGAAGGGTTGCTGGGCCCCGCGCTCCACTGCATGCGGTTCACCCAGCTTCTGGTGCAAGCCACCATGCCCGACCAATCGGAGCTGGCGCAACTGCCGGGCCTCTCGGCGCGGCAAGCAGCTCAAGCGGAGACGAACCTGCGCAGCAAACAAGGCGGTGGCAACACTGGCGGGGGTGGTAGTCGTGGCGGAGGCGGTGGTCAGCAAGGAGCTAGTGGGGGCTTAGCAGGCCTAGTCGCACTCTACCGGAACCAAGGGGGTAAAGGTGGTAGCAAAGGTGGCGGGAACGGTGCCGCAAGCCTCTTGTCTGCGGCGGGCGCGTCGAGCAAAGCGCTCGAGGCTTTGGAGGCCCTGCCTGACGCAGCCATCACCGTCGCTAGCCTTCGAGAAGACGACGGCAGCAAGGACGATGACGACGACGATGATGACGACAGTGGCAGCATTTCCACCAATGCAAGCAGCTCAACTAGTGCGGCGGGCTCGCCGTCCTTTACCGTGACTGTAGACTCGGACTGTACCTTGACGTTGAACCTTTCGTTGAGTGCAGTGGCGTCAAAAAGCTATTCGCAGCGAAACAACAGCAACGGCAACAACAATAGGGCAGCCTCCCAACAAGAACAACAGCAGCAACAGTCATCCAACAACAGCCGGCACCAGAACGAGCGCATTCGGGTGCGCACGCCGTTCTACCACAAGGCCAAAGAGCTGGGGTGGTGGTTGTTGCTCGGCGTGGGCGACGAGCTCCTGGCGCTCAAGCGCGTGAACCATTCGCGCAGCCAGCAAGTCAGCTTGTCGTTTCTGGCCCCCGAAATGAGCGGAGACCAAACCCTGGATGTGTGGCTGGTGGCAGACTGCGTGCGTGGCTTGGACTTTCACCTCCCCATTTCTCTTTCCGTGGTGGATTAGGCCAGCTCTTGTACAGGTGCACAGCAGTAGGAAAGAGGAAAGGCCTCGTGGAAGTCCTGCTTTCTGCTCCCCTATTCTAGCCACTTCGTTTATATTCCCCTTGAACTTTAGGAAATGAGAAGATCAGTTGCTGTTGCGTAGGAAACCTTCCTGTGCATAGCACGAACACGAAAACTAAAAGCCCGTCCTCCGCGCTGAGATCGACTTGCGACTTGATAATTGGTAAGATTACATATTTTGATGCCCAGGTTTTATTTTCGATTTTAAATCAAGTAATCGGATCTCGATTTGCGAAGTTAAGAGTTAAAAGCCAAAAGCCAGGGTAAATTTGAATTGGATTTATTACGTCTTCTTGGTTGCCAAAAAAGCAGGCTTGTGAATTGAAAGGCAAAGTCTTCAGACCACATGGTGGATGCGAATGAGGGATACTTAATTCCCTGGATTTTACGAGAGCTTTCCTTCTTTCTCCTTAACCCGAGGTAAAGCCGCTGGCGCCGGTGCGTTGCGTATTCCCCTTCCTGGCGACGGCGCATGAGCATTGGCAATCAGCGGCGCCGGCACAGGCACAGAAACACCTTTACCTGTTCCAGGACCTCTGTTGTTGCTACTGGTGCTGCTACTGCTGCCCCAAGAGCTCCCTCCGTGCGGGCCCGAGTGGCGGCGTTCTGGCGTCCCAAGCGGCTGGCTGACGCCACGAAGAAGCAGGTCGCTGCGAGTACTGCTGCCACCGCTACTGCTGCAGCTACTGTTGCTGCTGGTGCTGCCGGTGCTGCTACTAGAGCCCCAACTGCCGACTCGGTGCACGCCTATGCTCGGGTCGAGGGACTCCGCCCCTAGCAACGAACTCCCTGCACGCACCAAGCCTGAGTCCGTGTCCGCTCGAGTGCGCATCGGCTGAGGCACAGCGGCCTCGAGCCACTTGCTCATGCTTTGTCTGGCATCACTGATGACAGTGCTGCTATCGTTGCTGGCGTGGCCAAGCTTAAATTCCCGGGCGGCATGAAAGAAGTCGTGAAGGCCTTTGGTGTCGAGGTGTGGATCTGTGGCGCTCAGCAAAACGTGCGGGTTTGTGTTGGCATGTGATTGCGATCGATGCGAAAGCCGCCGTTGCTCGTCATTGTAACTTAAAGCTGCCACGCCTAAATCCGCTTTGTTGCCTACGACAAGCATCGGCGTGCGCACCGGGGCCCCACCGCAACCGAGGCCTCTCCCGGGGCAAGGGCGCTGCACCCACCCAAAGCTACGCTCATTGTTCGCTCCGTTGGCCATGCCAACACCGTCGCCGTTACTGTCTACACCACTAGGAGCAAGGTGAGCTGCAGAACTCCCATCACCACCTTCGAGGTCGCTAAGGTCGTCCTGACCGCCATTTTCAGGGTCTCTGCCGCTGCCAGCAAATAGAGGATTCGCATTCGCGGAATGCACGCCTAGGACGTTGCTTTTGGATCGCTCACCCGCCTCCTCGAGTTCTCGTACCCAGCGCTGCACTGGGCTCTCAGCGTCTTTGGCTTTCCCACCGAAGCCTAGCTCAGACCAAGCGGCAGGCTGGGGGTTGGACTCAGAAGCGTCGGAGACAATGATGACTGCATCGTAGTTGAAAAGGAAAACACCTATGTATCAATTGAAGCGCAAATCCTTAGAATTGAGATAAATTTGGGAAACATAAATTCATGATGGGAATATATACCTCTTGCTGAAGCGAAGGCATCGTGTCCACCTACTTCATGCAGCTCAACTAGGAATTCCCCCGAGGGCCCGAACGACTCTAGCACTGCAAGTGCCATTCCGACTGTAGGACGCGGCCGTTGTTTAGGAGGGCAGCCGTGCTCCAGCCAGTGTATTAAGCTCGATTTGCCAGATCCATGATCTCCCACCACCAGAACAACTAGCGGATCGTCGCTGTCTCCTCCGTATTTAGACGGCCACATGGAACTAAGAATGCTGAATTCCTGAAAGCATAATGGGCGAGCTAATTGTTATCAATCTTTTGAAGAGCAAGCCGAAAATCGACCATTCTGATCATAGCTCTAGGATTTCCATGTGAACTTTGCCTCTGCCATTTTTCAGCTCATGAAAGCATGAAAGCTCATGTCTCATCACTCATCGCATCACAAGCTCGTCGTCACTCGTCGTCACTCGTCACACAAGTCACAAGTCAACATTATCGAACTGCTGGCTTTCATGTTTAGCCTTAACATCCCCGCCGCAGCCACTGTATTCCTTGAAATAGAATTCCACGGCTAGGCTTCAATGTATTAGAATTCAGAGTTGCTTGGTCGATTTTGCAAGAAGCCCAGCATTTGACTGATCATTGAGTCTTTCAACTGACTTTGGTGAACCAAGAGAAGTAATACATAATTTAGTACGTCAAACTTCAAGCTCTTATTACATATAGTAAATTAGAATCAACTATACTAGATACCAACAATGGCTCGTCTGTCGCTCTACCTAGCGGTTGCATTCGTCGCTGATGTGATAGCGTGGGTTCCGCATGCACGAGTACAGCGAGCTTGTCGAGTAGTAACACCAGCGAAACCCAAGGGCGACGACAGCAGTAATGGCGGCACCGAACTCGCTTTCGAGGCTGAAGATGACGCCCAGAATTTGTTTGCTGTTCAGAGCGAATACACTAGTCTCTCGAAGAAATTGTCTCCAGTTTTGCGGGATCGAGCGGGTGGCATCGCTGTGAGCACCGAGGGCAAGACATGGGTGGCTCTCCAGGTTGGTTTTGAACTTTTCCACAGTCGACACTTACTTCTTCCAGGATTGTCTCAATACAAATCCTAGACACTGCAACCGACCATTGTGTCTTTTCTCTACTGCAACGTTCATTTTGTAGGTGGCACTTGACGCTCTGCCGCCACCGCACCGTGCCTGTGCTGTTGCCATGAGGCAGGCTGCTGAAGTCGCGCCGCTCTTAGGCTTGGGCAGCGAGGGCGTGGACGGTGCTGGCGACGTAGCTTGGCTCTTGACGGGCCGACCGTCGGGCAACGCGAAACGTTTGCTCGGATTAGCCTCGCGCTACCAAGTGTTTCAGAGCGTGCGAAGCGCCGAGGAGTTGGTGACATTGAACGACGCAGTGCGCGAGGCCGCCGACGCGCGCGTGAGTGGGCCCGGCGCCGGCGCCAAGCGCGCACCCGTCAGCTCCGCCAACGTGCGGTCACGCAACGTAAAACCACGGGTGGAGCAGCTCGACGTGGTGCTTCACCCGGAGGCCCTGGGGCTACCTGGCTCGCTCCTTGGGAACGAGGCCATGGCAGCCGCAGCGGAAGAAACCGAGCCAGGTTTGTTGTCGTCGTGGCCGTACAGCAACCTTCGACCCGTTGGCATAATGGCTACTGCAAGCCTGGAAGCGTCAATTTGTGGCAAGCACCTAGCAGCGATGGGCTACCCGACCAATAGTCTTGAGCTCTTTTTGCCTCTCTCTGCGCTCGATGATGACGTTGACCTGTCGAGCGGCAAAGAGACGTCCTTTAAGCGCATTACTTTTGTGGAGGAACGGACACTGGGCTCAGCTTAGATTTAAATTGTGTTATTCTCATAGATCCATCGATTGAAGTAAGTGTTGAGAAAAACAAAAGATTTCATCCGCAATTCAATCCGGAGAGCACACCGCACACCGCAGTGTGCCCTAAATCAAAATCCATTCGTGATTTTGTGACTTAAAACTGGGAAGATAATAGACTGCTAGACTTGCTTTACGCCAAACAGAATTCGAATAATTTCAGGTATTTTAACTCGAGATACTTGAAAGCCGGTTTAGATCACCCAGAAAACGGCGAAGGGCTTCGAATGGTGCATAAAGGGGCTACGAGTAAGTGGACTTGAAGAACTTGGAGAATCCACTTATTTGCCTTCACTTGGCACTTGGCACTTTGGTATTCATACTGTTCTAGATTTGAACATATAAATCTAGTAGAAGCCAATCTCCGAGCCCTGTCTTTTCGCCAGCTGCGCCATCAAGTATGGATGGCCTGAGTGATGTAAATTCTGACACAGCCCCCGAGGGCCGGAATTGGACTTGGTTGGGAATGACGCAGGTGCCAACTCAATATTATTATTTTTAACGTGAATTATATATCGTAAAAAACGTCAAAAAAAGGTCCATTTAGCACCAAATTCAGTAGAGGTTACGTAAATAAACGTAAATAAACGTTAACTTTGAGTTTATGTAAAAACCAGTCATTCCCAGCCAAGGAATTATAGGACTAGTCTAGTCTAGTTAATACTCCCCAAAAATACAAAGAAACACCACTGTGGCATATAGCAACAGAAAAATGTGTAACCTTCAGAACAAGTCTGACTGGGCTGAGTGTCCATTTGCGTAATGCAATTGTAATCATTTACTCTCGAAGTGTCCTTCAGCCATCAAGCATCAGGATGGGAATGGAGTGAGTCAGCTGCCTCCACTTCGACCTGTCCTTGGCAATGGCGATCCACTCATCGAAATCCTTCGAAATGCCCTTACTTTTGAGCGCGTTCTCCAACGTCCTGCCCCAAGTCATCCGTGGAAAATCAATCGGTCGAGAATGCGATACCCAGCCAGTCAGTAACTGCCGTGGCGCCCGGCTCATGGGCGTACGTGCGACGTGGCCAGCCCAAAAAAAGGATCCGATTATGAAAGTAATTGTCGATGTTAAGAATGCCCAAGCGACGGAAGAGACTCGCGGAAGTGGTATGGTGGCGGAAGTCATGATGGAGGTTCACACGGCACATGCTACGAGCACACCTGCTATGAAAACTTCGAAGGCGCTTAAACAAATCTTCACGCAAGGAACACGCTTCACAGCCGTAAAGTAAAGTAGGCTCGCACAAAGGATTTCAACGGGTTTATGCCTTAAGCACCCTTAAGAAGAAAACCCTCATAGCAGCCCTTGGGGTTGCAAAGAGGGGGCGTAAAGCAAGTGCAGGGAAGCCCTGATTCACCGGGATCAAAGCCTGAGGGATAAGGAATACGGGACCCAAGTTTTGGCCAAGAAGGGCCATTTTTTTTAAAAAGCAATATACTATGGCAGCAGTTTCTTCAGGACGGACGTGGCTGTACAAAAACTTGGTTGAATGTATCTCAACCCAGGGTGCGAAAAACTTCTCTTGGAAAATAGTCAGAGCAATTCACTCAACCCCGCCGACTTGATCGGAAGAAGACGCCAGATAGAGCCTTCTAAAACGCGCAAACATATTTCACATGTGCAAATGCAGATCACCTCTGAAGGTTTACTATTTCTGCCTTTGCATTTCTTTGCACTAGGGGAGTATATTCTAATCTAGTCTAATAGTCAGAGCATTTCCATAAACCTGTCGAGTGCAGCGTTGGAGCCGACGTTTCTAATGAGAGTAATTGTCCGATGGTGGATCTACGGTATGCGCTATAAAGCGGCACATCAAGTGAATGCCTAAATTTATCACACACACCAGCTCCTGTTGTAGCGCACGGGCGTAAACTTCTTCCCAGAGCACTGGCTTAATACGTATATGTCCACATTCATTCAATAATCCGGGACGTTTTTTTTGTTTCTTTGACACAGCGCCGAAGGAACGGAATAGGAGGGCGAACAGGCAGAAATCAAAACTAATGCTGCTTCTACAACAAGGAGCATCATAGCTATTCCGAGGTGACTCGCTTATTATTCTTGCGGGTTGAATATTCCGGGTCCATATCTATACAAGTGCAACTACTGAGGTGCTGGGACGTAAGTTTACATAAATGATCCGATTTCAGAAGAGGCACACATTTCACAGTTCGCACCCTTAGGTAGTTCTTGGTATCACACAGACGCAGACACCTTGAGTAACGGCACAATACGTACGTACAGTAGCTAAGTGGTGCAGTGTCTTACCGAAAGAACTCGAGACGTAGGTTTACGAATGATAGGGAGTGGTACAGTACAGTGGTAGTACTGTCAGTAACCAAGAAAACCCACGAGGCTCCTGGGTTTTCCTGAGGTTTTCCTTCAGCGTTATTAGTAATCACCTGATCTCCTGCTGAGCCGAAGTGGGTAAAAACCCGAAAAAACTGCGGTTTTCTTGGTTGCTGAGTACTGTATGTAGCCTGCCTTGCCCGGAGCCCGGAGTACTGTACTGTAGCGTAAATTCACGGATTATGAGAGGTTCTCAGACTTACCGACTCAATCAGCTTATCAGCGACGGCGAAGTTGTTTCCTGGAACTTTCTTGGGACTTTCGTGGGGCTTTCATCTAGTTTTTTCATCAGTTTATATCGCTGTGTCCAGAACCCCAAACACGCTCCGGCAATCCAGCACCCATCGACTACCTTCTACAAGCGCGGGTATCGGCAACCTCATCAGCGAAGCACATCTTTTCGAGGTTCTACAACATTACCTTTTGTCTGATAGATATATCGTGTTTCAGCGCAACATTATTTTCTTTAGTGTCGCAAACTGTTTTCACACATTTCCTGGCTTCATTGAGTATTATATTGCTGTACCGACGATGTCCATGCTTGATATATACACTTGATTCAATGACGCTTCAAAAATGCATGCGTTTGCAGGTACTTTACGGACAACTACTCTACCATGTCTGCAGGTGACGGGCCTAAGGGGGGCCAGAGTACAACGAATGATGATGACTCCGAGAGAGAGCTCTTTGAGGCCCTGAAAGCAAAAGGTAGGCAACATTTGTGCGATGCGCTTGCAATTTTGGTTTATCTTGAAGGTGTTATTCAACTTCTTTTTTCTTTTTTTTTAATGCTTTTTCTTAGGCATGCAAAAATTTTATCCCGCGCTTCGGGACCATGGCGTCTGCTCGGTCGCAATGTTGGCTGACCTGGAGCCGTCTGACACGTACAGTCTTGGCATCACTGCCTTCCAGCTGAAAAGCTTGCAAAAACTTGTACTCGAAGTTGATAAGAAGGTCGATGAGAAGCCTTTTGCCACCACGCGCGTGATCATTGACGGCCGCGGTTGCCTTATCGGGAAGGGCATGAACTTCTCTGTCACAGTCTTCAAGAAGCGCCTCGATGGCATGCTTCTGAAAGCTGGGGCACGTGCGAAGCATGTGAGCAACATATTTACGTTTTTGTCTATGATAATTTCAAACTCGTCGTCTTCATTTACATATGAAACTCACTTATCCACTTTCTTTGATGGCAGACCAAACTGGAGTGCGTGGCGTACTTCGAGCAGGAGCCCGACCCGAACCACCCAAAGTACAACCCGTACCACCCAAGGACCGCTGTGACCGAGGCTTTAAAAACTGTTGGGATTCAGTTTATCGACCCTGGTATCAAGAAAGGCGCCGACGACATGGCAATCAAGAGGATTCTCCGGGACTTCGCTGATGAATTGAACCCAAGTGATGCTTGCGTTGTTCTCATTGCGAACGACAAGGATTTCGCCGACGAGGTTTGAATGCAATTTTAATCATATGCAATGCGATCAATTGTCATTTGAGCATCTTACAATTCTTTCTAATTTTTGATTTCTGACAGATTATCACGCTGAAAGCAAGGAACATCAAAACAGTGTTGTTTCACCGCGCAGGGCACTCTTCGGACGCATTTCTCAGCCTCTTCGACGTTGTAGATGGCTCTTGGGACAACGTCCGTATTGAATCTGGCCTTGGAGAGCCCTCAACAAGTGGCAGCGATGACAGCGGCGGCGAAGATAATGGCGCGGGCGGCAGCAACTTGACGCCGGCTCTCGCTGACATCTATCACCAGATCAAGATGCTCCTCCTCGGCGCGCCAGGGCGCTGCATCGACGGCAAAGACTTTAGGGGAAAGTGGCGAGAACGCTACGGAACAGACTTGGTGTTGCCCGGTGGTGTGAGGCTCAAAGCTTTCCTGGAAGGCGCCGAAGCTGCGGGCGCTTGCCGACTCCAGATGCTCCCGATGCCCAACGGCCCCGCTAGTCTCATGGTGCGCGCGCCACGTCAAGGCGAGAGTCAAAGCCAAGCCGCTTCCTTGGGGGCGACATCCGCTGAAACTGTCTACAAAGCGAACGACCGAGTACAAGCCAAGTGGGAATCGACCAGCCACACTTGGAAAAACGCTACCGTCATGAGCATTCCCCCGGAAGGAGATCCGTTCATTTGGTTCGACGGTTTCGACGACGCTAAGCGCATTCCATGGGATCGCATCCGGCCACTCAAACCGTCGACGTCTCAAGGGCTTTCAGCGCCACAACTGCCAGTGTTGCCTCCGTTGCCGCCAGACCCCGACAGTGAACCGGTTTCCGTGTCCGTCGTTAAAACAAAATTCGAGAAAGCTCTCTGGCTGGTGCAGTTCGAAGCAAACCGAAAGAAACTGGCATTGGCCAAGTTTTATGGTGTCTCAGTCGTCCACAAGGGTTCAAGTTTGGAAGTCTTCGTACGCGACCCTGACGACGACGAGCAGGTCCAAGCGGCCACTGAGCTGGTGGCCGCGCTCAAACAAGTCGAAGCCAACCTGAATGTGAGCGAGCCATTTTCACTCCCTGGAGCAGCCATTGACAAGCTATGGGGCGATCTTGATCTGAAGCGCCTCGAACGGGAGCAACGCGTGCTGGTTATTCGGCCGAAGAAGGGTGCGGACTCCGCTTCTACCGATGCGCCAGCAGGGGTGCGGCTGGTGAACGATGGATCTTCTGACCTGGCACGTGTGCAGGAATACTTGTCTGAGACGTACACCTCTGTTGAACGCGAAGTGACCCTTCCAGACAAATTGGCCCACCTGTCCCTGGATTGGCTCGAGCAGCAGATCATGCAGCCTGCCGAGGCACGCTACCAAGTCAAAATAACGCTAGCCCGCAGCTGGAAGGGGCCTTTCGAGGGCGGCAAAGGCGGCAAAGGCAGCGGAGGCTACTACGGCAAAGGCGAAGGTGGAAAAGGAGTGTATGGCAAAGGTGGCGGCAAAAGTGGCGAAGGTGGCAAAGGCAATTTCACTCCGGCTCTCAACGAAGTGGACTACAAAATCAAGATGCTCCTCCTCGGCGCGCCAGGGCGCTGCATCGACGGCAAAGACTTCAAGGGGATGTGGCGAGAGCGTTACGGAACAGACTTGGCTTTGACTCCTGGTGTCAAGCTCAAGACCTTCTTGGAAGGCGCCGAAGCTGCGGGCGCTTGCCGACTCCAGATGCTCCCGATGCCCAACGGCCCCGCTAGTCTCATGGTGCGCGCGCCATTTGAGGCCGAAGGTGGCAAAGGCAGTGGCAAAGGCAGTGGCAAAGGGGGGTTTGAAGCTCCAGTGCAAGCAACAAAGAGCAACACTTACCGAATCTGCGGTGTGCCTTGGCGCATCGCATGTGCGATTGCTGCCGTCGAGGCAACGGAAGTCAGGTTCCTCAAGAAGCTAAACCCTGAGCTTGAGCTGGTCTACGAGCTTCGCAAAATGCGCAAGGACCTGCTCAGCAGTGGTGACGTGGATGACGACGTGAGTGATGACGCGAGCACGGACAGTGACAAGAAAAGCAACGGGAGGCTTCACGTCGCTGTGTTCGCCCCGTTGACTCCTGGGGTGTCGCCGCTGTTTGTGAAAGTGACTTTAGCGATGGCACCTCCGGCTGGTGGCGGCACCGAAGAAGCCGTTGGTTGCGCTGGCGCCAACTGCCCCTTTTTGAGGCACTCAGCGCCCCCACCTTTGCGATTCAGCTACGAGAATGCGCTGTTCTGCTGCTCCAAGTGCCACCAGTCGTCCAAAGACGGCGCTGCTGACGCCACGCACAAGCACGGGAGGGAGTGCGAACAGCGGCTTTGCGGCGTGGTGAGCTCTGAAAATGGCGTCGGGGACTACGCTGCTCTCAAAGCGGCGCACAAGAGTTTTCAAGCACTGCTCGACACCTTTGGCCAAACAAGCTTCCGCATTGAAGCTCAGTTCCCCAAACGGGACGCTCATGCTGCGTTGGACGCGCTGGACGAGAAGCTCGGGGGGCAAGGCAAGGTTGAGTTCGCCAAGAGCTGTGGCCTCGTGAAGGTGGAGTGGGACAAATATGGCGGCGAAGCAATCTTGATCGGCGTCGAGGGAGCCCGCAAAATTGGGTTCAAGAACCTCAAAGATATTGGCAACGGAGCAAAAATCGAGACGGTGAGTAGTGCTTCGTGAAAATGAGAGCGAGTGTTTCATCAGCTTCAGAGCCGAATGATTGAGTGTGAATATCCTAAGTATGTTTACCATATTTTAATTATCCTGTTAATTGTTTTCTCGTTGTTTGGGGACAGGTACGGCTGAGTTGGCCTGACGAACGCCTCTTTCGCGGCTTATTTGGATTCAATGCTGCTCAAGGCGCCGCAGCGCTCTCTCGTCTGCACGCTGCCATTGCGACCGTGGAGTTGCCATCTTCGACCTCTGTGGACTACGGCACCAATTCCAACCCTGCTGCCTACGCAGTGGTACGGGGGGCCAGCACCCACGTCGCAGTCGCAGCAAAGGCAGTCCGCACCGCTGTCGAAGCGTTTGTTCGCGAGCATGTGACCACTGCACCCGTCAAGGGCCTCGCACCGGACGAAGAAGCTTACCTGGTTACTCCACCGCGAGACTTGGTCGCTAAAATCGAGTCCATCCACAGCGTTGTCATTGACTTCAGTGCTGACGACGGCCTTGCGCTCGCCGCAGGACACGGTGGCGGCGGCAGCCAAAAGCAACAGCTTCTGCTGGAAGCAACCGGTGAGGCAGGTACCAAAGTGCGCGTGTTGCATGGTGATCTGCTTTTCTCGAAGTGCGGCGCCATTGTGAACGCTGCCAACGGCCGACTCGCCCACAGTGGAGGCGTGGCTTCAGTTATTGCAGCTGCGGCGGGGCCTGCCTTTGATGCCGAGTGCCGCAAAGCTGTGCGCGATGCAGGAGGGATGCTGGCCACGGGGGTAGCTGTGCCTACAGGCGCTGGAGGTCTGCTGAATGCCCGCGGCACGACGGTAGTGGTGCATGCGGTGGTGCCTGAGTGGAATTCACGGGACCACGGCAATGCGGCCGTCTTGCTCATGCAACAAGCCGTGCGTGCGGCGCTCGCCGAAGCCGAAAATGCCGGCGCGCGCGAAGTGGCCATTCCCCTCTGTGGCAGCGGCATCTACGGCTGGCCGGCGTCTCGCGCTGCAAAAGCGGTCATGGGCGAGCTCGTGGCGTACGCCGCCAACCCCGCAACCAAGCTGACGTGTTTGAACCTTGTAGATTTCGAAGCTCCCAAGGCAACGGCTGCGGCTGACGCTCTGAGCGAGCTCTGCGGCGCTGCCCCTAAGGCTGCTGATGCGACGTCCCCTGTGCAATTGCCAGAACACCAGTGGTACTTCTACTGCAAGGAGCTCTCGAAGCGAGACGACGGGTTTCAACCCTACGACTACGACCAAAACCAGCAAGTCGAAGCAGCGTGGGCGGCGTACTCGAAAGGCCGCGGCCCAAGCGAAGTGACTATTGTTGGCGATGCTGGAGGAGTCAAGTCGAACTCAACCAACATTCCTCAAGGCAAGGCGGCAGCTGAGTACACCATTTGTTTCCTGCCGCGCATTGAGGACAGTTGCCAAATGAACGTGGTCACCAGGTACGAGCGCAAGCTCAAGCGTGAGAAGTGCACTAAACCCCCGCCGTTGTTTGAGGCCCGCGTGGCAGAGGCTGCGCGAGTGCAAGGCAACAGTGGCGGCGGTCGATTCCGCATCTCCCATGACGGGCGCGGAGGCAGCAGCTTGACGCAGAGTGGCATCGGTGGCGGCATTGGTGCATCGGTGTCGGTTCGGGGCTTCACGAAAGACGCCCGTGCGGGAGCAAGCGCATTGGTGGCGGATTTGCGCGCGTCGAAGCGCGAGTTGGAGCTGAATCTGGACGAAGCCGAAACGCCAGCCCACAAACTCCTTGCGGACCTGCAGGAAGCTGCGTCAGCCGACGGCGCCACGGTAGAGCTGGTAACGGGCAAGCAGCGCGCCATTGTTCGAGCCTTTGACAGCAGAGCGCTCAAGGCAGCGTACGGGGCGTGTGCTGCTGTTCGGGACCAAGCGCGCATGAACGCCCGGGCGCCACCTGAAGGATGGGTGCTCTCCACTCAGCCGGCCGCAGGGGCATCTTTCGTGCTCACGTCCGTGAATCAGGGGTCGATTGAATGGAAGAATGTGGCCGATGCCGTAGCAAAAACCATGCCCGCCGCAAAGCTGACACGCTTGGAACGCGTGCAAAATCAGTCGTTGTGGGATGACTACGCGCAGCGCCGCAGCGAAGTGGCAAAGAAGTCTGCCGATGGTTTCAGTGCGAACGAAGTGCGATGCTTCCACGGCACCCGCAACTTTCCCGTCGCCAGCGTCTGCGAATTGGGTCTCGACTTTCGGCACGGCAACGACGGCAGCATGTGGGGCCGCGCTCTGTACATCGCCTCAAACGCATCATACTCGAACGCCTATTCATCGGACGGCGGCAACGGCGAACGGCAGTTCTTTTATGTACGCGCTGCGTTGGGCCGCCCAAAAGAAGTGCCTTCTGACAATTCGATCCGAGCGCCTCCCACCGGCTATGACTCCGTCGAAGGTACAACGCAAGGCAGCCGGGTGCACATGCTTTACAACCTCAACCTGGCGTACCCCGAGTACATTGTCACCTACCGGCGCAGCTAATGCGGGATGAGGAGTCGCGCAAAAGGGGCGTAGAGCACACACTGTAACGACATGGTTACTGCCAGAATCCCTGGACCTGGCAGCCGAAGTGCTCTTATCGCAAACCTGGCGCGGAGCGAGCGAGAGAGATAGATATTCAAAACAAAATATGATAATGAAAATAAATAAAATGCAAAATCAGCGCGCGATTGGAAAACTTTAAATGGCAGCTCACCGCAACTTACTTGTATGAATGGGCATCCATTTGACTTCTTACTTGACTAAACGAAAGCTCAACCCGAAGGAAATGACAGGGGTAAGGTACTTTTAAAATGAAGGAAATGAAAAATGCAAGGGACTTCAAAATAGAAATCCTATTTCCTATTTGAACTAGGTTGAACTAAGCACTACTTAACTTAGGGTTCTCATCATTCCATTTTTTAGATCCAATTAATTAGTGCTAACTTCATTTTTGTTTTTGACCCTTTGACTTTGACCCATGGCATGACCCACAGACATACACTGATACACTGATGCTTGTCTGGGATGTGCTTGTCTTGATTATCATTGACTAGTATATTATGGTAACGGCCTATTGATGGCAGTGGTTTCATTGGTTTTTGTGAGAAGTTCAAATACTTGGGCTCAATGCTCCACTACTCGCTTACCTCTGATGCAGGTGTTGACAAGCGAATAACATCAGCGACGGCTGCTTTTGGCGCCCTAAGAAACATTTTTGCTGACAAGTATCTCTCGGAGGAACTTAAGGGTGAAGTATAAAAGGCTCTCATCTTGCCTACTTTACTTTACGGTTGTGAAGCGTGGTCCTTGCGTGAAGATTTATTTAAGCGCCTTCGAAGTTTCCATAATAGGTGTGCACGTAGCATGTGCCGTGTGAACCTCCATCATTCCTTCCGCCACCATATCACTTCCGCGAGTTTCTTCCGTCGCTTGGGCATTCTTAACATCGACAATTACTTTCATAATCGGATTCTTCGTTGGGCTGGCCACGTCGCACGTATACCCGTGAGCCGGGCGCCACGGCAGTTACTGACTGGTTGGGTATCGCATTCTCGACCGATTGATTGTCCACAGATGACTTGGGGCAGGACGTTGGAGAATGCGCTCAAAAGTAAGGGCATTTCGAAGGATTCCGATGAGTGGATCGCCGTTGCCAAGGACAGCAGGTCGAAGTGGAGGCAGCTGACTCACTCCAATCCCAAACCTCCTGATGCCTGCTGGCTGAAGGACACCTCGAGAGCATTGCACAAAAGGACACTCAGCCCAGTCAGACTTGTTCTGAAGGTTACACATTTTTCTGTTGCTATATGCCACAGTGGTGTTTCTTTGTATATTTGGGGAGTATTAACTAGACTAGACTTGACTAGACAGAGAGCCCATGAGCCCATGGGCCATTAGAGAACACCGAACTGCATCTCACTAGAGGGGTATTTCGAAATACGAAAGATATGATACCTCCGAACTCTAACCCTGACCTCTGTTTCTAGTGTGAATTATGCCAACGCAATATACCAGTCACAATTAACCGAATTTCCACGTTTCCACCTAGTCCTACTAGTCCTCCAAAGTCGATATCGCGGTTTTCCGAGTCCACCTTACAGCTCTGCCCATAGCTAAGCATCTACTTGTGACTTCAAGTCGCTACTTCGTCATCCTCAAAGTCCAATGCAATAAATAGTGACAATAATTATGAATAATAATTCAGTCGGTGTATCAGCGAGCAGCCAGCAACTTAATGATGATGATCCAAATGCCTCCATCTCTAACAATTTTGTTTCTCAAGGATAAATCAAAATTCACTTCAATTATAATTAAAAGAAATGCATCATCGATACCGCGCACTCATGCCTACTTTGCGCTGCTGAGCTCGCGAAATAACGGACTCCGCGACTGACGCACCGCTCATGCGGCTCATGCGTTCGTCGTCTTCATTGAGGGCAGGGTGCTGGTCGCGCGCCCCGTAGCCACCGCTGCGCCCCCCCCCGTTGCCACCTTGGTTCAGGTGACTCAGCGCCAACGAGTTCAATTTCCCGCTTTCGTTGCCCAGCCGACTGCGCGCCGACGCTAAGTTTCCTGCGCTCCCGCCGTAACCGCCTCGGACCGAACCCTGCTGCGAGCCGCTGCCCACGGAGCTGCTTCTGGCCTGCTCTCGCATCGACACTAGCGCACTTGACTTGGCTGAAGAAGCCGCTTGGGACCCACCGTACTGTGACCGAGGCCCTCCTCCTTTTCCTTCATTGCCTGGCCTGCTGTTGCCACTGCTGCTGTTGTTTTTCCCTAACAAAGCTTGGATGCCACCGCCCCCACCTTTGGTTTCCCGGCTCAGCGGTTGGTTTTCCATGTGCAAAGTGCCTTCCACGTTGCGGGGGTGCTTGCTAGCGAACCCGCTCAACCCTCCGGATAGAACGTAAACGTTGTCGAAGCCACGGATCGACAGAATTTGGGCTGCTGCTGCCGCTGTTCGATTGCCCTAAAATAATGGGGAAGACAATGTGAAGTCATCTAAGAAAGGGTGTTCTGAGTGTTTGCAAATTGTCGAAAGAAATTTGCTCCGATTCTTGCATTAGCTCTCTTTTCTTACCTGAGAGTCATCGTAGAGCACAATCAATCTTCCTTCTGACGATTTAAACTTCACCAAGGCAGATGAACTCTTGTCCTGCATCAGTGCGCGCTGCGGAAAACTCACGGACTGTAGAGACGAAAGAGCAGCAGATAAATCACCACTTAAACACAACGGACGAAACAATGACTAAAAAAATTGAAGCAAAGGAACCATTCACAGACGTTGCTGTTACAATTTGGTGATAGGCAGTGCGGCGCTACCTAGGAGCATACCTGCACGATGTGAGCTTCGCGGAATTCGTGTAGCTCTCGCGTGTCGAGAATCAAGTAAGGGCGGTCCACCTCTGGTTTTGCCTCAGCATCGTGGGAGACAATACGAGGGTTGAAGTCGGTGAAGTGGCCCACGTTTACTTTCACGTCTTCGTCTCGGTCTGCTTCTTCGTACTGTACACAATAGAATCAGAAACATTTGAGCCGTTCAGTAAATGAATTGCATCACAACAGAACGCGAAGTAATTCAGTCTAGTTGGCCCTGAGATTAAATTCCATAGCAGTTTATCTCACTTCTTCGAGTAAGTCATTCAACTCCGCAGGCGCAATTCGGAAGAAGTTTTCGTCCAGGCGGAGCGAACGTTGCCGAGCCGTTGTTGACTGTAGTTTTTGAATGGTGTTTCCGGTGTTGACTCGCGACGAAACATGCGACAATTTCGAATTTGATGGAGCTCGCCGACTCATGTCGGTCGCTCGACGCTGCACCCCTTCCTTGGAGCGGTTACCCCACTCGAGTGACATCTTCTAGGCGTTTCGGGTGAGCTGAGCTGAAGCTAGCAAACCGACGAAAATGCATCAACAAAAATTTAGTCTCAACGGCTAGCGACCGACTACTACAGATAGCGACTACGACTATTAGTCCCTACAATAAAACATCTGACGTATTTTCTCCAGAATATAAGGCAAATACGTCGCGACGTATCGACTTTTCTGCTGACGTCATCACGAACACGTCATCAAATA
>Ga0307979_1000393_pt1 | contig 29376 bp, 24 predicted proteins | sample OrgLakmetage1058_FD_201833 | JGI IMG/M metagenome (GOLD analysis project Ga0307979, IMG submission 201833) | Saline water microbial communities from Organic Lake, Antarctica - #1058 | ecosystem: Environmental > Aquatic > Non-marine Saline and Alkaline > Saline | place: Antarctica: Organic Lake...
TGCATTGCGCAAAAGGACACTCAGCCCAGTCAGACTTGTTCTGGAGGATTCATCAAAACGCAGCTTTATGCTATTTGTTGTTGTTTCTTTGCAATTGGGGAGTATAATCTAATCTAATCTAATCAATACAAGTAGCTTTCATAATAAAAAATTGCTCCCACTGTACGGGCTCGAGCGAGGCGATCGTGTTATCACCGGAACCCCCATTCACCCCGGGATAAAACTAGCTAGTAGCAGCACAGTTTTTCTCTCGGATTTACTGAGTGTGTTTTTCCCCTCTTTTTTCTTTTTATACCATACTAGTGCAAAAAAAATTTGAGAGATTTACTCCTCAACCTGCCAAGCAGCAGAAAAGCCGGACGGAACTGGGCTTTACCTGGATTCATTTGAGTGCGCCCAAACTGCTGACATTGTACTAGAAGAAGTGGTCGATTTGTGTAGCATCCAGCTCTACTTGTTGGCCTTTCTACTGAAGATGGCACCTATGCGTTGTTTTGCCTTTGTGCTTGCATCCCTACCCTCGGGGATGCATGCAAGTGACGTGACCACGAACAATACGCATGGTTTCGCCCTAGGCCTGCGGCCTGAATTTGAGCGTCTACTCGGGAAAGAAGCTGTCGACGACTTCATCGCGAGCGCGTGGAAAAGGTCGGTGACCGAAGTTGACGTAGACTCACAATACAACTCTACTGCCAGTCGTAAAACAGCGCCGATGAGTAAACCCGAGGGCAACTTTGAGTTTGGTCATCAAAGATTTGATGCTCTAGGCCCAGCACTTAAGTCCTCCGTCAATTTTTTCAGTGTATGGCGTGGGAGATGAAGAGAAGCATATTTGTGGACTTCCTTCGCCCTCAGATCATAACGGGCTTCGTGTGCCTTCAGATAATAATGAACTTCCTGAGCCTTCATACTATGATATGTCGACGAGCATCGCAAACACCAGTGTGAATCTAACGAAACCATCTTGCACTATCATTAGCGTTGGTGGTCATAATAAATGGAATTTTGAAACGAGCATTAGCCGAGCACTCCCGCGTTGTCATATTCACACGCTTGACTGCACTGTCAGTGGGAGAATTCCAGCTGCGCTAAAGCACCAAGTAACTTTCCACCATGTTTGCATTGCAAAAGAGACCAAAACTATCACAGCTCTTGGTAGAAGAAATGCGAACATGACATGGAATTTCATGCGATGGACTGATTTCACTGCAACGATTGGTCTTGTAGAGCCGCCTGATGTAATGAAAATGGATATTGAAGGATTTGAATGGTCGGTACTTACAGACTTGGCCGCGAATACGCCACCACATTTGCTCCCGCGCAGCATCAGCTTAGAGCTGCACTATGAAACACGCTTGTCGACCCTTCCTGCTTGGAACAGCCGGCTTCGGAGCCCTTACGAGATTGCTGCTTGGATGGACTTCATGCTCACTCGGGGCAATTATGTCCTCGTTGACCGCAATGATAATAGCCATTGCAAGCATTGCAGTGAGATCATAATTGCGCACATTCCATACTCTAAAGAACCCACGCGTGGAAAAAAAGAGAGTATCTTACCGTAGCTCAAAAACGTTCTCCTCTGTCTTCAGGGGGGAAGCTTCTGCGCTGGAGGTGTGTCAGACAGAACAACGAGTGAGCGAAATTAGCCGCCTCGTGACTGCCATGATTTTGTTGGGTCTCTCGTTCCCTTCCCCTCAGCACGCTCTGATCCCGGTCTAGTCCAGGTGCGCGTGTCTTACGGCACTTTCTTTATTCCCCCTCTCCCCTTCGTTGCAGCCCTAAGGGCCATAAAGGGAATTATTATCTTCGGGGTGCTTTGAGCGTATAATTCATGAATATGAATTCCTTGGTGCTGGCCCTCTAATATCGGCCCTTTGGGGCGGGCGTCAAAAAGCCGCCAATGCCGCTACGCACCAAGTCGATAGAAGTAAGAATAGAATAATAATAATAATGCTTGCGACGCTGAGCTATGGGCCCCTGGGTGGGGCTCGTATGTACTATAAAGCACGTTTCGTAGTCAGATGCCCTTAATTCCTCTGTATGCGCCAATATAACGAACACGCTTCGGAAATAAAACTCAACGACGATCCAAATGAAACGCCTGAACAACCAACGACGAACTTTAGGGAACACAAGTTCCGTTCTGTAGAGCGGACAAAACGCCATAGAGGAGACTACGGTCTGAAGGAAACCTAGAGGGAGGTCAAACAACTTTGAGAGGGATGGCAGTTGCCTACTGCAGCGGCGCGGGTCCGCCGCACCGCGATCAAAGTAGTTGATGTCAGTGAAAACGTGTTAGCACATACTTACCCAGATAGAAATTTTATGTGGCAGAGTCATAGACAAAAGTCCTTGCCACGAGTATCTGACCCCACCACCTCAAAATCAACTACGTTGATCTATTCACGTGAGCAGCCAATCTTCTGTAGTTGGTACAGTCAACCTGTGATGACTGCCCAAGAAATAACCCCCTTGTATTTTTTTCTTGTTCTCGTCGACTTTCAGTGAGTTGTGCTTCGGCGCTTCGTGCTTTATGCAGTTTACAGGTAGTTCCGGGTAATAAGGGCGGGGGAATTTGGCCTCAGCCCTCGCTCTCTTAGCGTTTTTTAGTACTACAGTACAAGAGGGAAATAGATCAACGTAGAGTTGATGTTTTATCCGACCACGACCAAAAACTGCCTACCAAAGAAAAATGTCTGTGTCTGTGTGTCTGTGTGTCACATCACATTCTTATCTGGGTACATACAGTATGTTCTGACACCTTACGTATGTTCTGACACTTTGCCACGTCACTGACATCAACCATGTTCTGACACGTTGCCATGTCACTGAAATCAACTACGTTGATCGTGGCGCGGCGGCGCGCGCGCCGCTGCAGTCGATTTCTAACAGGTGGAAGTACCGAATTTTAACCCTAATTCCCTTAACGTGACAACCTCTTAACACCCGAAACTAAACCTGTATGCACGTATGCACAACTGAGTCACCCTAGTAGCTCGAAGTTCAGCAGACGAGAGCAAGTCTAGCTAGAAGTGCAGCAGACGAGAGCTAGTTCTCTTATAACTCAGCCGTAATCTATCTACGAGCAACGTAAGAAATACTCGTTCAATCAAAGCTGACTTTAAACGAGCGTTCTACCTAGCTCTGCAGTAGGCGTCAAGCGACGTCCTGCATTCGAGAAGTTTCGAAATGTCGCAGGTGTCAGCGATCATCGCGGGCATTTTCGGACCTGGCTTGTGCACGTTTGGCCTCTTCATCTGGGCTGATAGGTGGAAGCTGGGAGCTTTAGCCTTAAACGCTTTCAAAGGTAGCTTTGCGTCGATCTTTCTCGCAGCGATCGTCGCTGCGACCACCAGCAATTTTACCGACGTGTACACACGAGAGGCCGTTTCTCAAATGATCTTGGCGTCTTTTTTGGGAATTATCGTCGCTGACACCTGGTGGCTGCTTGCTCTTGACATTCTTGGCGCTCGAAAGATGATTGCGATTGATTCCATCAAACCTTTCTTGTCGATTGGTTTCGGCGCTATTATTCTGGGCCAGAGTATATCAGGCCTAGGGGTAGCAGGCGTGATAGTCACGACGACAGGAATTGTATTGGTCAACCTTGACAAGTCAAAAGAACCAACTGAAGGCGACAACAGTGCAGAAAATGATTTTGAGATGAAAAGTACAAAATCCTCGTCAGCAAGAGGTTCGAATAACACAGTGGAGGTACTTGAAATGAACGAAAACAAGCTCGTAAGCTCAGTTGCCATCACGAACGAGTCCCCGGAGACTGTGCTTGAGCCAAGTGCGTCTGGCGAAGAATCTTCAGACATTCACATTTCAGATGTGGGTACGATTAAATCCGCTTCGCCCAAGGATTCGTCTCCTGTGCCATACCTTTCACAGTGCGGATTCAAGTGGAACAGCGTCGCTGCTGGGTATTGGTACGCTTTAGGGAATGTCCTGTGTGACTTATGGGCAGCCACCATCACAATCAAATACCATGGCAAAATGTCGGTTGTAGATGTTAGCTTAGTTCGCTTCGGGTTTGGCGCCATAATTCTTTCTCTGGTTTACGGAGCTCAGCGCTTGACGTCGACACATGCGAAAGCTACTGCCCCGATGGCTCGAAAAGATTGGGCTGCAGTTTGCTTCGGTGTCATCATCGTGACAGGCATCACACCCTTGCTTACCACGTACACGTATTTCGAGCTTCCTTTGGCAATTGCAGTGACACTCAATTCTATTTCTCCCTTGTGGTCGCTTCCGATAGCGCGTTGTTTCGGCGAGCACATTGGTGTGAAATCTGCAGTGGGAGCTTGCCTGGCTACAGGCGGGGTCGTGATGCTTGTCGCGGGGACCTGATAGCTTCACTGGAGGCGAAGATGGGGAAGTATATCCTTACTTGTGTGTAAAACTTCTATGGAAGCGTGTGGTTCTGTGCATTTATGCGGTTCTTTCGAGGTGCTTGCGAAGTGATGAGCAGGCGGAAGATGGTTGTCGTTATTACCAAGGAGCGCCCTCGCCTCATGCATCGCTCCCTTTTAAGTTGCTGCTTTTTTGTCAGTAGTATCGGCATGCGTTTGCGCGAAGAGAATGAAGTCAGGAGATAGCATTGCACGTGATCGCGATAGGAAGACGGCATTATTGGCCTTGAAAGTGGTGTGCATGAGAAGTCGGTTCGATTGGGTAACAAAACTCGCGGTCTGAGAGGCGGTACGAGAGGGGTATTCGACGTCTTCAACAAGAGATTAAGAGCACTGGCATTGATAAAATTTGGCCCTGCTCTTTAATTACTTTGATTCTTGTAATGTTCTTGTGAAATGATTGGCTGTCCTTTCTTTGTTTTTCCTATGTCCACCGAGGGGGCTGGGGATAGTGAATTATATAGCCTACATCTGCATATATAGTTAGCGCCAGCAACAGGGCCCCTGGGGCGGGGCTAGTAGAACAACTAACAGCCCACGGCCCTGTTCGGGTGCATGTACTTGCGACATCCAGATCGTAAGAGAAGGGTTCTCAGGGCTGCTCACTGCTGATGGCTGATTCTGATTGACCGTCTGCTTTCTGCTTTCTTTGAATTTGAATTTACGTTTAATTATGTATTCCAATTTTCCAACCCGGATGTGGGCGAGTTCTGAGTTCTAGCCCAGGGGAAGTGATTTCAGAATGCACAGTGTAACGGTTACCCGTGGTGTGGTGGCATGGTTGTCTACAACTGTAGGGTCAACTTCACGCAACCCAAAGACACAAGAATGGCCAAGAAAATATTAATACATGTGGGAGGTGCTGTTACCGGGGAACTCCTTCTAAGCGGGGGAGGTTTGATCTACGGTTTTAACAAGTTAAAGAGAGCGGGCGGTGCTGCATTCTTTCCGGACAATTGATAGAGGTAGAGGAATCCAGTAGCCGTGCAGAAGACGCGGAGGATTTCTGGAGCCGAGCCTCGGCTCACGGCCGCTCTTGCTGGTCTTGAAGTGTTGAAGGTGCTTGTGGCTTGTGGCTCGCGTCACGCCCACAAGCATGCCCTTCAATTCACTGTGCAGGCGGCTCCGGGGTGCCTACAACAGCATACTCGTGCAGGTGCGTCTACGATGGCCCCAACAATGAACACAATCGACCCTGCTGATGCTGTCGCAGATCTCCTCGCGAATTTAGCAAGAGAAATACATGCGCTCGATAACTGTAGCCCTCAGAACTCACCGTATTGGGCTGAATGTCGTCTTGTATATAGCACAAGAACAACGATAAAGCACGACCTTGTCTGTTGGGTACTAAATACTGTCCTTCCTCGGGGTTCAGAAATGAATTTGGTGTCTCTCCAGCTCCTCTGGATGCCACTCTGGATAAAGGACAAAAAACGTCAACGAAGAGTACAATGATCGCATGAAGCGACTTAACTGGGAGCTCTGGTCCAATCGAGAATGAAGCCAATGAGTGCGGATATGGCTCTAGACGGGCGACTCTTCTCCTGAGTCGCTTGTAGTGCTACATGGTGGCTCCCTTCTCTGAATGTTGGTCGGAAATAATCTCAAAAATACAACTATCAGGGTGCAGGGTGCGGAAGAGCGGGCTACTTTAAACCATTGTCATCATGTTGCTGAGTGCGCCAAAGTGTACTATGCCAGCAAGCAGTAAGGTGCGGAACGACAACCTTGGCCGCACAGCTGGAGTAGCGGCGTGGGCCGCGTAAGACAGCTGAGCAAGTGATGCACCGGATTCCGCAGTTAGGTAACATGCATACTTTCCCCCCAAATACCCATACGTGCCTGATTTAGTGTTTAATGATAGTTTATTCCAAGTGCAGCACCGGCTCGACTACTTGCTTGCGTGGTCTCTCGGACATATGTGCTTAATTATGTCCTTTTTGCGTGTGAAAGTATTACTTCTGCCTCTTCTCGGGACCCGTGTCAAAAAAGAAGCCTGGCTTTCAGTCTGGCCCGGGAGACTCCTCAGACGCCGACTAAGTACTTGGATGGCACCCTGCCTGTTCGATACTAAAACCAGCCCCCCAACCCCCTCGAGGGGCTCAGAAAATAAAAACGAGCCGGGAGCGCAGTCCGGCCAGGGAATATCTGTAGACGCCGATCATTTGGCACCCTGCCTGCCTGTTCGTTACTAAATTTAGTCCCCCCCTCAGGGGATCAGAAAAATAACGCCCAATGCCCGTGCGAGTCGCCCGGGCTCCCGAACGCCCAGTTCACTAGGCACATGTAAAACAAACAGTCGTTTGCCCGTACTTTTTGGGAGTCATTAATGTGCCCTGAGATCGCCCCGGGCAAAACGGTGCAGCTTCAAAGATAACCTACCAGTGAATTTAGAGCCTCAGTTTTTGGTCACTTCTGGAATTCTGGTCAGGTCAATGTACGGCACCCGATGTGCCCGTGGAGCTATGAGCTATAATATTATATCATCTATAAAACCAACGAAACCACTGCGAAAATCATGAAGCCAACTGGGCGGCCGCGCTGCGCGTTGCTGTGGGCTCCAAAAAAGCAGCACAAAACAAATAGGGACGCCTCATGTTCAACCGCTCGTATACTGCGGAGGCCTCCAACCGCCGATGGACCCAGTAGGAATCCATCCCTACGCTTACTAAGCTCATGACAGCGACATACTTTCAACTTTTTGTACTTGCCTTGGGTGGGTCTCGGGAATTTCGAACGAGATCAATAAATGGGACTGTGCACTAACGAGGCGGCACCCAGCCCTGTAGGGTTAGTGTCAGCCCTTGCTGAAGCAGATGAGCACGGCTTATGAACAAACCGACTTCTCACAGAAAGAGGAAAGGACTGTCTCGCAAAAGCGAGTGTGCTGAAAGTTTTTGATTCATAAATGCATGGGTTCTCACGATTTATGTTTTTTTCAACGCCATGTATGTACACATTGATCCTTTTCTACTCTTTGGAAACGCATTAGTGGTGTTGCGGAGGTAATTACGGCGAGACCACTGGCTCGTGTTCGCCTTCTAGTCAAAAAGCTTTTACTACCCCGCCTCCTTCTATTTGTGATGTACTTCGATTCTACTTCTTCTTGTGGTGCTTAATGCTTAAGGCTGGCCCTCACTGACTTTTCTTGTGCTCGCCGTTGAGTCCGGTTCCTTGGGACCTGTGCGAGGTGTGCTCAATTTCTGACGAACAGTTTTTCATGGCCACTCTGGTCTCTATGAGCAATTTCGTCTCCTTGAATGCACCGCACAAATAAGTTATTTCAGCCGCGAGAAATAATTTTATGCGGCTTCAGTACGATTATGTGTATCTGTAAAGTGTACACAGTGCAGTGTGTAGTGTGCGTACAGTTGTTCGTTGTAGTTATTTCAGCCGCGAGAAATAATTTTATGCGGCTTCAGTACGATTATCTGTATCTGTACAGTGTGTACAGTGCAGTGTGTAGTGTGCGTACAGTTGTTCGTTGTATTATTGTACATAACTTATATGTACACGTATGACCGTACTGTACTAACTTTTTGAGTAGCCACAATTCGATTACACTGCAGATCTTCCTTAGCTCAGTTGGTTAGAGCGTGCGACTGTTAATCGCGAGGTCGGCGGTTCGACCCCGCCAGGAAGAGCTTTTTCATCACGACCTATTTTTTAATCTTCATGTTATGCACATGCTGATGAGCTCATGAGTCGGCTCGCGGAAGTTGTAGTTGCTTTGCGGTTTATGTTGAACTCCCATGTCCTCAGCTAAAAGTCTTCCCCTCTCTGGCCTCTGTACTAGAGTAGAACAACACAAAAGAAGACACTTGGTTGTAAAGCCGCCTCCACGCCTCCACGTGTACTTCATAGAGTGGAGCACTGCTGCAAAAGACCCAACGTGGAAGAATCACCAAAGAGTGCAAAGCCCCAAGTTGACGAGTCCTTCAGAACAAGTCTGAGTGGACTGACTCATACTGCTGCTGACTGCTGCACGCAGAAGAGTGGAACTGAACTACTGCAGACCAAACTGTGGACACTACCAACTCGGGAATCAGACACGACAATTATTGTCTTTACGCGTGTGTTCGAGCTCAGATCACCAATTCAATTGCGGCTGTGGCGTCGTGGTGGGTCTTGGTCTCTTGGCTGGCGTGTCTCGTCTCGGTGAAAACTTGCTGACTGCTTCGTTGTGGCGGCTTACATCATAGCCTAATAAGAAGGCTGATGTTATATACCTCCCATAATTGGTTTCTGTTGTCTAACGCGAATCGGCATGCCGTGCCGTATCCAACTGTCCCTTGGTCGATGAGCAGGGAATTGTTTAAGGTAGCCTATCGCTACGTGCTAAAATTGCTTCACCTGTGAATGATTCTTTTAATGATAGCATTTCATGGTCCTTTCCCGTCAAATGATGCTCGAGGAAGTTGGCCGTTAGCCTCCCTTACCATGATCCTGAGAGTCAATCGATTAATTTTCTTTTTCGAGTTTCAAAAAGAGGTGGAGGGTTTTTGTGCACGCCTGCGAGTTTCATAACTAGCATGCTGTGAGCCCTTACATTATGTATACAGTAATCCTCTTCGCAAGCAGGAGATTTTGTGTGCTCAAGTCTTGTGGCAGCCAACAATCTTTTAAGCCATTTTTCTATGAGAGGCTCCGAGGAAAACAATTGGGGGTCTCATGAAAGGCACTCGAGAAGTTAAACTTCGCCTTGTGTCGAAATTTGATGTGGAAATGCTCATAGTACACAAAGTCGTGCAGCAATCAGTACTTGATACGTGCAGATTCGGGCATCAGTGATGTATTGTTACGTGCTTCCAAAAGAATGCTAGACCTTGACACTACCATTCGGGAAATGTGAACTCGGTTCCTTACCACACACTGCGGCTACGGCGCAGCTGTTTGTTGTTGATTTTTGGTAGCCTACAGAATATCTGTGGCCAAAGTACTTTACTTGTGTCATTGGATCGTGTCATGTGAGCCGTGCTCTGTACAACTCATCTTCTGTGCAGTATATAATTTAGACTTGCGCTTGTCATGCATATACACACCTGCTCGCAACACTGGTTTCTCTGGCAGCCTGTTAGCCTTCAACTCTGGCCTTCCGGGGCTCGTATTTCTTCAAATCCCAAGATGAAGGGCTAATCTCAAGATACGTAAGTAAGTACGAGAAATGGTCGTCGTGTTATGTCCTTCTTCGAAGGTTTCCCATTTCAGTGGGTTATCAACGGAATACCTTTGAAGTAACGCACGCTCAGCCCAGTCAGATTTTCTCATCAGTTCAAACTTTTCAATTATGTCTCTCGGGTATGAGTGCTCATTTAGTTCATATAGTGCAATCAATAAGCTGTATTCTATTTCTGCCTGCAGCCTGTTAGCCTTCAGGTCTGGCCTTCCGGGGCTCTTATTTCATCAAATCCCAAGATGAAGGGCTAATCTCAAGATACGTAAGTAAGTAAGTACGAGAAATGGTCGTCGTGTTATGTCCTTCTTCGAAGGTTTCCCATTTCAGTGGGTTATCAACGGAATACCTTTGAAGTAACGCACGCTCAGCCCAGTCAGATTTTCTCATCAGTTCAAACTTATCAATTTTGTTGCTGCGTGCGCCAGAGTGTACTATGCGAGCAAGCAAGCCCCACGTGGGGAAATAGCCGACCGACGCGGAGCGCCTTCCCCCATCCCCCATCTGATTGATGAGTCCAAGATTCTTAGCTCTGCAATCCGCAGGCTAACTTCGACCTCGGCGTTATCAGCGAATCACTTCCGCTTTGCCCCCGTGTGTGATGCGAGTATTGTGATCCTAGTTTTGGTGGTGCTTCACCACCCTAATTTCCCGAGCGCAGCTTACTTGTGTCTAGATTAGATTAGATTAGATTATACTCCCCCGGTGTAAAGAAAGACAAGGGCAGAAATAGCACGCTCTCAGAGGTGATCTGTATTTGCACTTGTGGCATGTATCTGCGCGTTCCAGAAGGCTCTATCTGGCGTCTTCCCTCCGAACAAGTCGGTGTGTCTTAGTCTATTGTCATGTATTGTCTAGTTAATACTCCCCAAATGAAAAGAATTGCCCCCTGTGGCTTTTTGTAATAGAAAAAGATAAAGTTTTAATAAGACGGACTAGACGGAGTGTTCTCCTGCATGGAGGAATTACTAGAACTCAATCTCGTAATGTCCTTAAGAATTCGGGCATCTCAGGAGGTTCATGGTCGGAGTGGGTTTGCGGTTTGCTGCCTCCGCACTTCTCACTTCAGCTTTCCTTTGGCAATGGCGATCCGCACATCGAGCTCCTTGGAAGTAGGAATTACCTTGGGAACATAAGAATATATTTCGTTGTGTGCTTCAGGTGGAGTGGAGTAATTATTGTTTTTTGGTGCCGTATAAGCACCGTACAAACCAGGCTTGCTAGACCAACACGCCCGCTATGGCGGACACAGACAGGCAAATAGACGGAAACGTGTGCGTTGGATACTTGGAGCTGCCAAGGAGACGTGGAGTGACAGAGAGCTACCTGCTCATTTGTAGACGCAATTCAAATTCTTGAGGGTGCCTTGTGCATGCAAAACATGTATTTTTCTTGCTCTTTATTCCGAACATCAAATCATGGTTCGCCGGCGAACAAACGGCGTTTGCTGCGGCTGCTGAGTTGCGTCAGCAGCAGCAGCATTGCTAGTGGCGGTACTGGCAGCACTTCCTGAAGTGATCGTTGTGAGCGGAGGTGGTGACCCTTCGGCGGACGACCCACTCTCTGAGCTGCGTGTAGATGCTGCTGCCGCTGCTGCTGCAGCAGCTATGGTCGCTGCGGCTGGAGTAGCGGACACAGAGCTGAAGAAATGCCCTGAGGAGGAGGACGAGGACGCGTCAAGCATCCCCATCGGAGTTAGACCGTCGGGACTGAAGTCATCCGCGAGCCCCAGAGGACCAAGGTCTAGGCCTGCAATCAAATCTCCGTCGTCGTCGGTCGGGTAGAAATCAGCTCCTGCAGGCCAGGCTTCTAGACTTAAACCATCTTCCTGTTCAGCGCCTTCCGCAGCAGAAGGAGTCACGATCAGCGGCTTCAAATTGGGCACTTCGGGTTCGTGCTGCGGTGGCTTGGCAAAGCTCGAAGAAGAGCTGCCGTGAGTGAACGCGCGGTTCGCTAAGCGAAGCTGCAGACTCGGATCATCCTCCCTGTAAGAAGCAGACGCAAACAGGCGAAATATTGGGCTGAGGGCTCAGACCAAATTTATAAACTACTTTGACAATACCTTGAGGACGCCCGGAACTTCCAGGAGGAATGCAACGCGCAACTCGAAAGGCAACAAGCCAGCAAAAATCAACGAATGAGCAAGAATCTTACCCAAGAACTGTTTCATGCAAAAGGAAGAGAGAGAGTTTAGTCCATGCATGACTGACTACTACCTGGGTTCAGACGACAGCGCACGTTCCGCGTGACGCTTGCCTCGCCCCACTGAAGATCCTTCGCTGCGAGCTTCTGATGGTCGACGCGGCGTGACCTTGAGATACATATGGCAGAGGAAGAAGAAGGAGAATGACGGTAAAAAAAGAAGACAAACAAGCGCATTAACTTGTAAAGTAAAACGAATACGAATCTCCATGACATTTATTTACTCGTAAACTCTCTCTTGTAACTACTTTAAAACCACAATCACAAGAATAAATGTTGTTGTCGCCACTCACCGAGGACCGCGTCCGACTTCCTTCGCGCCCGTAGCTATCTCCCCGTCCCGCAAACGAGGCTCGCGGCGACGACACCAGCCGAGCGGTCACCACGGGCGCGTGTTGGTCGGACATTGAATCAAAGGACTTGGCTGGATCGAGCGCCGGCGCAATTGCCGAGCCTTGGCTGCTGCAGCTGTTGCTGCGGCTGTTGTTGTAGCTGTTGTTGCTGTTGTTGCCCAGAAGGGTGCTCAGTTGTTGCTCCATGGCCTGCATCCGTCGCTGCATGTCTGCGTTTTCCGCCCGCAGTTGCGCGGCTTCGACTTCGAGCGTCGCTGCGGTGCTGGTGAGGGCGAAGCGGGCAGCTTCCGACGCACACAACTTTTGCACCATGGTGCCGTTGGCCGCTGCTGCTACTGCAGCGTTAGCTGCACTGGCCGCAGCAGCCGCCGCAGAGGACGCCGAAGTTGAACTTGAGGAAGACGACAAAGCAGCAGCAGCAGCACCCGGTAGAGAATTGGGACTGGTCATTGCTTGCCCTTGCATTTGGGCGTGCATCGCTGCCAGGTAAGCCTGCTGCTGTTGGAGCATCGCTGGGCCGCCAAAACCCAGCAGGCCAGCCATTGGCATCGGCATGATGGGTCGAATAGCACCAACACTGCTGATTCCACTGCTGCCACTGCTACTGCCAGTGCCTACAGTGCTCTTGACTCCTCCTCCTCCTCCTCCAGCGGTGTTGGTGCTTTGCAGTCTGCGTACTGCTGTATGGATGCGCGCAAAAGGTATCACCGCAGGCTTGTGCTGAGGTGCCGGCTGCGCGTCCAAACGCACCAACAAGCCTTCTGTCGCCCAACCTTCTACGGAACCCAACTGCCACGCACTTGCCTCGTTAGGGCTGTTTGCGCTAGTTCCACTGCTGTTCGTGCCACTAGCATCACTGCTGCTGCTGCTGCTGCTGTTGTCGGGTAAAAAACACTCACAGCGCTCCCCCGGCCGCCAAAAAGGCAGTTGTGGCCCTGTAGTACTAGAAGCGGTGCCAGAAGATTGCAGCATCCCAGGTGGCATCATCCACGCCATGGCGCTCGAAAACATGTTCATATTCGGCATACCTCCACCACCACCACCGCCACCGCAACCGGCAGTGCCAAAATCAGCACTCAAAGCACCTGCTGCTGCTGACCTTGTGGAGCTGCTCGATTGAACTGAAGTAGGGAAGTGCAGCAGAGGCGAATGCGGCATGCCAACCTCGTCGTAATGGCTGTCGTCAGCGTCCACGCCCGAGAGGGACCCGCCGTTGTCGACGTCTCCGCTGCTGCCTGACAAGGATTTGGACTCGTCCCCTGCTCGTGGCATTGGATGAGGCCTCATGGTTGGGGGGGTGTCAATTCCTCCTCCCGAGCCTGGTGAAGGATGCGCCATGGCACCAAGCAACGAGCCGCTCATGCCATGAGGCTCATACAATTGTGGCAAAGTACCTAGCTTTGGGCGCTCGACGAGATGCAATCGCTCCGGGCGACTGCGTACGAACTGTTGAGACGAGAGAGAGAAAGAGAGCCATTCCACAGAAATGACAGAAATGGATGAAAATCCAAACGTGAATTCTCCTAACGTCTAGCCTTGCTCTATTTCTCAGTGCGCTCCACGCCCCTAAATTTTCCAAACCGGGCGCTTGCACACGCGCACACGTAGTTCCCTCTCACCTCTGGGTGGCGGTACTCGATGAGCTTGCGGTTGTTGTCTTTGCGAAACTCGTACAAGTTGAGCTGCCGCACGAAGCTCCGGTAGTTGCCGTGCCGGAAGTAAATAGGCAACACCGTGGTTTCTAGCGCTTTCAAATCGTGCACCACGATGCTTTCGCCGTTGTCGCCCCACCCCAACACGTCTGAGTAGCGCGTGGCGATGTCAAATCTGTAATGCCAGCAGAGTTGACGAGGAAGTACAGGATCAGTTGGTTGATGGAAATCCAGCTAAAAGGAGCTTCGAGAGAGGGGTTTGAAAAGTCCGCGGCTTGGCGGTACGAACGTGCGAGGGTTCTCAACCACGCAGTTAGGAATTAGAGGCACAATAATGAACTTCGCACTAGTGTCTGTTCCTAACAAAAATTCACGCACAGTTTACTGATGAAAGGCGCGGGCGCGCTCCGGTTTGAGGCGCCCTTGGCGCCGACACTGCGATCAGCACTAGACTTTGTGCTGCCATGCTCTAAATCGCTCGTATCACTACGAGCGTCAAGCTCCATTCCGCTACTAAGGGGTGCAAGAGGTTGCAGAGACAATGATGAACCCGGCGGCTCCTGTTTTCGAAAGAGCAACGATTATACGGAGTGACCAACGAAGCGACGAGGGAAAGTGCTAGAGGCGCTGAATGACTACGTCAGCCTAATAAAAGTACGACGCGAGGCCTTGCACCTGGAGTTGGCTAGGCTGAAAACCGACGCCTTCCGCAGAAGTTGAAGGTGTTGTGTTCATCTCAGAGGTAGTCGATCATCACAAGACTAAATAAGCATGTTTAAACATAAAGCCACGATATCATTCAGCTGAAGATGCTGCGTGTTTCAGTTTCGAAGACTTCCCTTGCAGTGAGGTGGGAGCAAAAGCACGTGCTCAACGCCTGGGCCAAACGGATGAGCGTCGTGTCAAGAGACAAGAGTGTTGTTCAGCGGATCACATTTTCTGAAATTCCACGAAATGGTCCAATGGTGGAGTGAAGAACGAGAGATGAATCTGTCGAACATTCGAATTTCCCTAACATAATACGCATCTGCAATTCTGCATTATTCACCTCTCTCCTCTACTCGCTATGGGACGCAAGTATGATGCTGAATGGGAGCCCGGGAAGGAGGTTTGTTTATGCCACAGTTGTCGGTGTAAAAGGTTCTTGCGGATAGCAGTCTTTAACCAGGCCTCAAGAGATGTGTGTGAGTTGTGAGTTGCGTGAAGTATGGAGAATACAAGATTTCTTTTTAACACAGGCTCCGAAGGGCCGGAATTGGAAGGCGAAGCGGCGGAAGAAGAAAGCAATGCAGCTTATACGAGTGCAGGAGGAGCTAATACTGGAAGGGGAGCAAATCAGGCACACATGCACTTTTTTCTCTTTTTCTGTACAGAAGTACCCATACAAACTCCCCCCAAAGGACGAAGGGTGGTGTTTGAGAACGACTGAATTCTTGAAGCAAGAGAATGGTTCCTCATTTGTCCGCCGCGGATTCGGCCAGGGAGCGAGGCAATAAAGCCTTCGGCAACTCTGACTATGCTGCTGCCATCGAGAACTATACGAATGCCCTGAATCAATACGATGTCAACGAGGTTGAGGCCCGTGTTAAAGCACACACGAACCGTGCCATGGCATACGACAAAATCGGCAGCACCGCTATGGCGATCGCGGATTACGACGCTGCACTAGCACTAAATTCAACGTCGACTAAGGCACTCTACCGCCGCATGTTCCTGCGTGAAAAGCAGCAAGCCTGGGCTGGAGTTATTTCCGACGGTGAAGCTTTATTAGCTGCTGACAGCGGCCTGACACAATCGGAAAAGACACAACTGGCGGCCTTAATGAAAAAGGCAGAAGCGGCACAAAGGGCTGATGCTGCTCAAAGCCTAGGGCCCGACACCAATAGCGATGAATCCACCAGTAGCCCTAGCAGTTCTAGAAACGACGACAACGGTCCCTCTGACGGCGACGGCGACGAGCAGAGTGGCACGATAGACGAAATCACCACGCATGTGCACAAGTTGTCGTTCTCACCTGGCAGCGACAATAGCCATTCGGTCCACCCCGCGCTTGCAGTAGCGGCTGCTCACAACAACAATGACGACGTCATCAACAACAACAGTCCGGATTCACCACGAACGGACGAAGAAACGCTGAGCGTTGCTCACAGCAACAATAACGGGAACCATACTCGTGGCAGCGGCAGCAACGGCAGCAGCAGAGGACCCGGAGCAGGGCTGTGCGGCGCCTGTGGTAAGGACGCCAAGTCGCTGTGCCGGCGATGCAACCACACGGTGTACTGCGGCCGCAGCTGCCAGCAAGCGCACTGGAAGTTTCACAAGGCGTTTTGCACGCTCAGCGCGCAGGACCCGAGCCCGCAGCTCACGGTGCTCTCCCGCCGTGGGTTAGCGGGCCTCTTCAACGCGGGCAATTCCTGCTACCTCAACAGTGCAGTGGCGTGCCTGAGCCATTGCTACCCGCTGACGCAGCACCTCATTTCGGGCCGGTATACAGCAGAGCTCAATCCCACCAATGCGCTCGGTAAATTTCCCTTCTTACTTCACAAACCCTACAGGAGGAGGCCATCTTTTGCCATCCTCATATTCAGTTGATCACTTCCCAGAAATTAAGAATACATCAAAGTATGAAACGAAGTACTTTAAAATGACTGCACCCACCCTTTTCACTCAATATTCCGGTTTGCTTCTCTTGTTATGTAATCAAATAAACAAACCACAAATAAAAACACACTGCATGAATTTAAAGGCTCCAAGGGCAAAGTAACGGAAGCGCTGGCAGCGCTGCTGCAGCACCTTTGGTTCGGAGCCTCAAGCGCCGTGGACGCTCGTAGCCTGAAGCGAGCCATCGACGGCGCCACCGACAGTTTTGCGGGGCTGGCGCAGCACGACAGCGCCGAGTTTCTGAACTTCGTGCTGGACATGGTCCACGAGGACTTGAACCGCGTCCAACAGCGCCTGTACGTGGAAATTCCCGACCCGGGCACGCGGCCCGACTCGGAAGTGGTGCAAGAGCTGTGGCAGTTGCACACCAAGCGCAACGACAGCGTGGTCACCGACCTCTTTTCGGGGGTCTACAAGAGCGTGGTGACCTGCCCCACGTGCCACACGCCGTGGCGGAAGTTTGACCCGTTCACTACCATTGAACTTCCTTTGCCGCTGCGGTCGTCCCGCAGCATTCGAGTCACGGTCGTGCGCCGAGTGGCAGGAGCCTTTCCGCAAGCGACCGACACCGACAACGATCTGGACGATGCCCAAGAAGGGAACGGAACTGGTAGGAAGAAGGGCAAAGCCCGTGCTGCCAGCAGCAAGAGCAGCAGCAGCAGCAAGAGTTCAGGTTCCAGCACTGGTGCCAGCTTAACGGCTGCATTGAGTGCAGTGCCTGTCGTGTATGCCGTAGAAGTCAACCAAAAGACTTTGGTGGGTGAAGTGAAAGTTCAAGTGGCCAAGATGTGTGGAGTGCCGGCTTCTCAGCTCTTTGCGTGGGAAGCTTACCAAGGTCAACTCCACCAAGTCTTGCGGGACAACTTCCCAACCTTCAGGCTCGCCGCCACGGACAACATCGTCTTCACCGAAGTTCCAGACAACGAATGGGCGCAAAGTTTGGTGGACGACACGGGTCTTCTCCTTGGTTCGACCGCAGCAGCTCCTCCTACCGAGGCAGTGGCTGACAGTGGTGTTCTTGACGTGTTCACCTGCGCCGTGCTGCATCGCGCGGGGCCGGACCCCAGCCGCGCGCATCGCCTGGCCAGCCACGGCCAATACAAGCAGCACACTGCGACGTTCTTTGACCAGCCCTTGGTGCTGCTGGTGCGGCGGCAGTGGACGGTGGGGGACCTCAAGCGGCACATCCTGGCGCAAATCGCGCATTGGTTCCACGCGGCACCAACCAACGACGACGACACCGGAAGCAGCTGTGGGGATGGCGCCGAAACAGCGAACAGCGCTGCTGCGCTTGCTTCGCCCGATGCCAAGGCCGCGAAAAGGGCACAAGTGCTCGCGAAACTGGCGCGGCTGCAAGCGGCCGAAGCGAGGGCTGTCGCTGCCATGGGCGCCCTAGCAGGGCACCTCAAATTGGCCGTGGTGGACCGTGCAGGAGCCCCCATCGTAGCTCCAAGCGCGCGCGACCAGCCGTTAGCCGACCCGTTCTACCAACGGTCGCTCGAGACGGACCGCTTAACGCTGGCCGAAGCTTTACCTAGCGCCCGGCCTGGCGGTGAATGTCACCTGGCCTTGGAATGGGATGAGAAGTCCATAGCACTCGTAGAAGCCGCTGTAGCACCACCGCCTCGTGAGTTCCACCCTTCGGTAGCTGCGTTGGCGCCTCTGGAAGCTGGGCTCACCCTCGCGAACTGCTTCGAAAGTTTCTGCAAAGAAGAGCAAATGACCCCCGGCGAAGAGTACTACTGCGGGAAATGCCAAGACCACGTGCGAGGGACTAAAGCGATGCGGCTTGCAAAATGCCCTGACATACTGGTGTTGACTCTGAAACGCTTCTCCAAGCAGCTCGGGTTTGCCGGGCGTTTCTTGCCGGCCAAGGTGCAGGACTTGGTGACTTTTCCCATCAATAATCTGGACGTGTCCCCGTACCTTTTGCCGCCCAACACGGACGAAGAAAGTGGCAATGGCCATGGAGGCAGCAGCAGCAGCAGCAGCAGCTTGGAGAAAGAGTCTGCAGTATATGATTTGTTTGCGTGCGTGAACCATTACGGCCATGCCAACGGCGGGCACTACAAAGCCACCGTGCGCCGCGACGCGTGGACTGGCGTAGCACCCAATTTTTATTCTTCCAACGATGCCACGGCAACGCCTTATAGTAGTATCGGCGGCGGGCAGCAGCCTCCTGCTGAAAAATGGTTTGATTACGACGACGACACCGTGACTGAAATCACCATCCCTGAAAATGTCGTGTCGAAGGCGGCTTACGTGCTGTTCTATCGCCGCCGAACACAGGGGTCTTGAACAACAAGTCATGGAAGTAGAAATAGCAACCACCAGTCTAGTCCGCCCGTGTTCCCTCCAATAAGTTCTGTACAGCATATATGCACAGCAAATAGGAGTACTACCACCGAGCTACAGTAGTGGTATATACATGTACACGTGGTATGTGGCATAGGCGAGCTCTTCTCTCTCGTGATTATTGCGTCGGAATTTCCGAGTTCAAGCAGCCTGCCAGTTCCAACCAGTCTCCGGCAGTTTCTACGAGGCCACTCGCGATCCATTCTAATTTTGTAACGCAAAACGCATATTCGGATGCCATGTTCCCACTTCGTTGCTATTGCTATGTCGTTTTAATGAGCATCAAGATGGAGATGTAAGAGGCCCCCATGAATCACTGAATCAATGCACTTATATATAGTATATAATGGGGGCCCTAAAACAAAACCATTATTTCTCGAACTACAATAAACAGTAAGCATAAGAAAAGAAAGGGAGGTAGCTAGAGCGCATCCCAGTCCACGTCATCCACAACACCTGAAGTTCCCTCCTTTTCAGTTTTTTTTATCTCGTCTTGCTCTTTCCTGGGTTGTGCTTTTTCGCCGTTCTTTTTGTTGCGAATTTTGTTCCACCATTTCTGCTCGGCACCTTTGCTTTCAATTTGCTCCCTCCTGTACGACTCAGGTATGCTACTGTCCAGGAGGACAGCTTCATCTTCTTCGCCCTCGTCAACAGTAGTACCCTCGGTTCTCAGTAAGTTGGCCTTCTCGACTTCTGGATGCTCTACAGTAGTCTCTATCTCCGGTGTAACAGCAGAAGCATCTTCTTCGGCAGACTCCTTTTCGATAACGTGCCCCTTTTCTGCCGCCGCAGTCTCGTCAGGGCTTTGGTTTTCGATCAAGCCCTCAACAGCACCTTCCTTACTTAAAGGAAGAGAAGCAGTCTCATCATTGGCATCTTGACGTAAAATCTCAGGCGACTCTGAAAATGAAATGTCAGAACTCAGTGGCGCACTTTCCAAATTAGGAGACGACGCTCCTGAATCTGCCACTGGGTCTGCAGCCTCGCTTACTAATGCCATGGTTTCTGTATTGGATGATTCAGCCGCCTCACTTCCAGTCGACGATAATTCGGCAGTTTCCGTTGCAGTCGCCTTATCAGTCTCCTCATGTAATGCAACAGCTGTTGAACCGTGTTCCTTCGTCGGTTCAGTAACGTCACTTGCAATTCCTTCAATTTCCTCCTTTATTGTTGACACAGTTTCATCTTTCGACAATTCGGCGACTTCAGTTGCAGCTACGTCAGTCTCTCCATCCAGCGACTCTTCTGCCTTACTTTCTGTCGAGATAGATTCCGTGGTTGTGGCCTCTACAGCCGATGATGCAGTCGCCTTACTTTCCTTTTGAGGAATTAAAGCAGTGTTTGACTTACCAGAATCGCTAATTGTTGAAGTCGGTACATCTATTGACTTCGTACTGGTTGGAACCAATGTATCAGCAGCGTCAGTCTTTTTCGAATTGGACGAGCCAAACACGATTGGCGCGCTCTTTCTTTTGTTAGCAGACCCAATCGAGATAGGCGTGCTTTTCTTTTTTGTAGTAGCTCCAATGCTAATGGGAGCGCGGTTCTTTTTACGTGTTGTTCCGATAGAGATGGGTGCTTTGGTCGTTTCCTTGGCACTGCTTTCGGCTGCAGGCGCTTCAATTTCACCATCTTTCACCAAAGGCTGCTGTCGAATAATCTCATCACGACTAGCGGCTGCTATATCAGGCACAGTGTTAGGTTCACTTGCGACATCAGCAGTTTCTACGACTACTGCGTCAGACGACGACTCTGATGCAGTGGCAGCGGTGGTACTAGTAGCTGCTGGCTGTTGGCTATTGTCATTAGCGAGGGGGCCATCAGCTGTAGCGACATCTTCTCGTTGGACTTTGTCTCCATCCTCAGAGGCTTCTACCTTGACATCCTTTTGAACATCATTTGCCATCACAGAAGTGGTAGCTTCCACAGAGGCGTCGGCTGCAGGTGTTGAGGTATTGCTAATTGTTTCCGCTGACGGACTGTTTTGATTCTGCTGAATTGCTACAGCTGGTAAATCATCAACCTGTGACATTGACAGAGAGTCCGTTTCCTGCTCATTCATTTTTGTCTCTACTGGTGTTTCTACTGGTATGGGGGCTGAGTGGCAAGATGCTGATGCTGATGCCCTTTCTTCAGAGATAGTAGCTTCAGAGAAGGCTGCAGCTCGTGCGACAGCCGTGGCATTGGCGACAGCCTCGTGCAATAATTCAGCGTGCATTTGAGTTGCTACAGAAGCATCAATCTGAGGAACAAATGAGTTTAAAAAAAAGAAGAGGGGAATTAAGAGAAACGGTGTACTGTGACATGATAACAGGAGAATAAAAGCTTGATCGAGAAAAGAGAGATGAAAGAAAGAAAGAAACAGAGAGCGACAAATATCGTTTTCGAGAAGGGGAATGGGAGAAAATAAGGAAAAGTTATCAAAAATTTAGTGTCAAAAGTTAGAACTTTCGAAAGGGAGCTTCACTGCACCTCCGCATGCCGTTTGAAGTCGTGCAGTTCACTGACAGCCTCTTTAAGCAGCTTTTTGGCAGTCGCTAGTTCTCCTTCCAGATCTGCCATTTCCCCCATTACCTTTGTGGCCTAATAGTAGACGATAGTGGAACGCAACACGCAAACGTAACAAGAGACACCAAAAGAAAGAGGATTTGAAAATAGACAGGCACGAAAGATTCCTAGAGCCGACTGAAAGATAGAAGGCCAGTACTAGAGCGCTAACTTTCTATTTATTCTTCCTCCATCTCGTATTGCAAACTCCACATCCTTTTCTCTCCCTTGGGTAGAGGCTACACATGTAGCATTTCACCTGCTGCCTCGCTTTCGCTAAGTTGGCCTGCGCCGCTTCTTCTGCTTCTCGCTTCGCAGTTCTCCTCGCTTCGGCTGCAGCTGCTTCGCCTCCTGCCTGCATCGCTTGTCTCGAGTGGGCTAACTCCATCTGCAGCGACGATACATTGGAGCAACGAAGAACAGGCACGTTGAAAAAGGTGAGTGGAGGTTTAATGACAAGTTTGACTGGTGTACACAGAAATGCGTTAACATGCGAAGGACGAAGAGGAGAATGCACTCACTCGAAATGAGGGCAAAACAACGTAACTTAAGAGGGGGCAAGAGGGCAGCCCATTTCGTTTTACTAGTACGTAGATACACGCACATACCTTGAAGCCCTTGATTGTCTCTTCTGCTTTCAATAGCTTGGAATTCGCGTCATCTACTTGCGCGCTCAGCTCATGCGCGACACTCGTGGCGTTGGCCGCAGACGCCTCTTGCTTGGCCAGTGCGTCGGTGGCGTTTTGCAAGGATGCTCGAAAGCCCCGAGCGGCGTTGGCTGCAGAAACGCGCAATGCTTCGGAGGAATTGACTTTCACCTAGAAGAAGAAGACGACGAGGAGGTGTGGTGAAAAAACGGAAGGAAGGGTGAAAGGGTAGAAAGAAGGAGAATTTATACGAAGCAATGGATGTTTATGTATAATGATGAGACGAGTTCAAAATAAGTGAGAAAATATTACAAAGCAAAATAAAGAAAAAGATAAGTTGAAGTAAGAACGAAGATGGACGAATACGGCAAATGCAGTACATACAAACGGATTAACTCTAATATTATCCACCTGCAAAGCCTCAATGTCAGCAGCTGCTCTCAGTTCAAGTTCTTCAATGCTCGCAGCGGTACGAGCTACTTTGCCTCGTAAATAATCGCGCTCCGAAGTGAGGTTGTTGACTGTGAAAAATTGAATGGAAGAAAAAGAAGAAGAAGAAGTAAAGAAAAGGAAGTTAGAATAATAGCAGAAAAAGATACAACGGTAGGGTCAAAGGCAGAAACAAGTAATAAGACATACGGCATCGGAGGCAAATGATATTTGACCGAAACATATTTGGTCGTGAACCTGCTTGACATTAGTCGAAGCATCGTGTTCATTTCACCACAAATTCTACGGACTTCCAGCGTATACCTTGCTCATCCCGGGCTTTCAACGCGAGTCGTGTTTCTTCCGATGATTGATTCGCAATCGCCTCCGCGGCTACAGCCCGCGCTTTTAGCTGCTCTAATGTAGTAGCGTGATGTGCTTCCAGGGCAGCGGTGGCGGCCTGCCGAGCTTCTTTGTCGGACGTGTCTCTCGCCACCACTGCTAAGAGTGAAGCCTTGGTGTCGGCCAGCTATTGATAGATAGATAGATGATAGATAAAGCGATGGATGGTAAGATGGATGGATAGATGCATGTTTGATGTTCTTCATGTCGGTGTATATGTGTCTCTTGATTAAAAGTGTGGTTGTTGGCATGGCAACACTAACAACAGCCATGAGCGCAAGATGAAACAGGAAGACGCAATTTCGTCGTCATGGTCGTCGTTGTCATTGTTGCTAATTTTGCTCATCTTACTTCATCTTGCTTAGCCTTGAGATCGCGTTCGACGGCTACTTTTTCACGCGACACCACTTCGAGCTGAGTGGACATCAAAGTCGCACTCTGATTGGCTTCGTTCAATTGTTGGGCGTAGCTTGAAAGAGAGGAATGAGAGGACGAAACACAGAGGACACGACGAAAAAGAAAAAGTGAATTGAGTGGGAAAAAGATGAGAGTCATAGAAAAGCTCTTCCAATTGCACAGCGAATCATGCAGTGATGACACATTTGTCGCAACACTAGCCGAGGTTGCCGTCATTATCCACCATCATTGCCACACATACCTCTCCATAAGCTGCGTAGCATTAGCTGCTGCCTCAACACGGGCAGCCTCAGCTGCTGCTGTGGCATTGCTTAAAGCCTCGGCCAGCAACTAGTCACAAAACAAGCAAGCCAACACGTCAACAAAACAGGCAAACACGAATGAAACACGAAGATCCGAAAGTTCAAGAAGAAAGAGGTATACCCCTTACATACCAACACACCCACGCCTACCAACCGCTTGCATTTTCGCCTCAAACGATTTCTCTGTCTCAGCTACTGCCTCCGCTGCGGCCTTTTGTGACTCTTCCACGGCAAGGGTCGAATTCTGGTGAGCTGCCTGTGAAAAGAGGAAATTCAAAGATTTGATTTAATGAGTTTATGTGAGAAAAAGTGAAAAGGAATAGCGGGAGACAAAATCGAAGACTACAAGAAAAGAGGAAATAAGATAGAAGTATAGAAGTGGAATAGTAAAATGAAGTTTAAAAGGTCGATAGCATAACGAACACAGAAAAGGAAAGGAAAGTAAAACGCACCTGAGCTGATTCCAATTCCCTTCTCAACTCGTTAACAAGAGCATCTGCTGTCGCCTGCGTCACTTCTACTTTGCGACTCAATGAGGCTTCCACCTTTAAACAAGGACAAAACAAAGAAGAAGAAGAAGAAGATGATTGAGAACAAGAAGATGAAGTCAATTACAAAAGGTCACAAAAATGCCGTAAATCAACGCGTAAGCGCATTCAAATGTGCACACATACCCTGCTACGCAATACGTATGGGTAGTGTACCTTCTCAGTCGCCTCCTGCGCTGCTGCCAATTCCGCTCTCAATCTTGCCTCTAGTTTAGCGGCTGCTTCCGCTGCTGCTTCTTGATTCGCTACGGCTTGGGCTACACCCACACTTGCCTGTGCTTTCAAGTCTTTGACTTCTTTCTCAAACCGTTCCTTTAACTCGTGCTGATCTTTCAGTAATTGTTGGCGCTGTGTCTCGAGTTCGGATGCGTGTGCTTTCTCGACTTGTTGCTGTTGCTGGGCGCTTTGAGCGCTGAACTCCCGCTCGAGGCTTTTCACCTTTACGTGCGCCGGTACAGGGAAAGGTTGGAGAAGAATAAGAAGTTGACGGAGATTTAAAAAAAAAGTAGGAGGAGAATGAGCAAGAAAGAAGACATTGAAAAAAAATGACGTCGAGATGAGATCAGTCTTTGCTTGCCCTTTTCTGGGATTTCGCTGACCTTTGCCTGCAGTACAGCCGATGACAGTATCATAATACTCCACATATACCAACAACAACAACAACAACGAAGTCAGGATGTATGTCCTACTGTTATGCACCTTCTCGTCGGCGGTCGCTGCAGCTTCTGCCACAGCGCTTGCGCGAGCTGCCGCGGCTTCCGCCATCTTTGCCAGGGCGTCTGCTTCCTTCGTTCAGCGAACATGCAGGGGGCAATTCAAAAGCACAGTATGGAAATCAGAGAGTATAGGAACACGCTACAGAAGACCAAAACCTCCCCCGACCAAACTTGGAATTCTATTCAATACAACTTTAAATACCGCAGAAGAACAACATGACATCGAATACTTTAGTAGCACAACTGACTCTGGAGTGGATGACTTCCCTTCCGCTTACTTTATTTCTACACATGTGTACTGTGCCTACGCCCACCCACTCACTCGCCCTTTCACTCACCTTGACTTTCGCTGTTTCTTCGAGGTCTTTGGCTTTCTGCAGAGCAGTCGCCACCTGCGCCTGGGCTTCCTGCTTCATTTCCGCCCGAATCCCCTCGGTAGTGGCGGCCTGAGCCGCGGCGTCCCGTGTGGCGGCCTAATGTGATAAAAAATAAAAGACAGACACGATGGTTGTAGGGAAGTAAGGAATCGGATACTGTAGGGAGTGGCAGTAGAGAAGAGGAGAGAAGAGAGAGAGAGAGAGAGAGAGAGTGAGGGTTATTGGTACGCGTAAAAACAGCTTTTATGTAGCTGATCAACAAGAAGCATAAAACTGCACTTTTGCGTAAAATTGGGCGCAATCACGAACGGCAACGTACTTAGACCGCTTAACTGTTGGTCTCACACACCAGGCGCATGTGTCAACCATGTACATATCATTAGTACTACTACAGATCTGTACCTCTAAGCTCTTGGTGAGCTGGTCCACTTCTTTGCTCGCCGCTTGCATCGTGGAGGCGAGCTCTGCCTGCGTTGCTTCGCACTCTTTGATCCCCTGCGCCTTGGCCGCGGCCGTGGCTAACTCCATCGGCTGCTGCAACTGCTGCACCTATTGAAGGGACAAGATAAATGAAGAAGAGCATATGGCCAAAAATAGGTAGAAAGAAAAAATCAGAACAAGGGACAAAAATAAACGAAAGGGTAAAAATGAGGGAACAAGAAAGAAACATTGAGTTGTTGATAACTTCACCCTCTAAAAAAGCGTAAATGAGGGAAAGGAAGGCAGCAGGAACTTCTCGAATTCATGTATAAATTCTCCTTTCTGTTTCTCAGCAGTGCCTGGGCCGTCAGTTGTGCGTTGGTTTTCTTCAGCTCTTCAGCTTGCTTCATCGCACTCGCTTGGCCTTCGTTGGCTGCAGTGGCCGCCTTCTTCAGGCGATCTAATTCGTTGGCCCGTGCGATTAAGTCGTCCTGGTGTGCGGCGCCTGACTTGACCTAATATATATGTATGTGAAGACCAACGCAAAAAACAAAAAGAAACAACACACATACGAGGAGTCGTTGTAATTGAGGAAATGGTGAAAAATAGGAAAAAACCAGAGAAAGTAGCGGCAAGGAAAGACTTCGGACCAAGAAATGAAGAGCACGACCAAAAATGAGCCTTTACATTCTCTTCTTTCTTTTCTTTCAATTCACCCACCCACACGCCCTTACTAGTTCCTTTCCTTCCTTATTTCTACCTTTTCGAGCTCTTCCTGCGCCTCCGTTGCTTCTTTCCTCAGCGTCGACACGAGCGTCGCCGACTCCAGCGAGCTCCTGTCGTGCAAGTCGCTGAGTTGGCTCAAGTCGGAAGCGCACTGCTGGTGCTCGACTCTCAAGGAAGCACAAGCTTCATCAAAGGCCGCAGCGGTGGTTTTGTCGACTTGGCGCTATACAACACGAAAGGTGTTCGCGCGTGTGTATGACAAGCAAGAAAAATGAACAGCGAAATCATGCTGCAACGAGATGTACATTTGTCGACAAAATCAAACAAAAATAAAACAGATCCAATTACGAATGTTTGTTTTGGGTCGTGTCTTCATTTTTATGGATTAGTAATTTATGTACAGTTTGTAAATTTGACTACATCCGTATTATTTTTCTTTGGAGTTGACGAACAAGAATCCCCCCCCCGTTCCACAAACTCTCTCTCTCTCGTACCTTCAATTCTGCGATTTCCGCGTTCGCTCTCTGCATTGCGGCATCCGACTGAGCACGAATCGTGGCGAGAGCGGTGTCCGCTAATTTGTTCACACGTGTGAGCTCAGACACCTGTTGTGTTCGAGAGATGGAGGATAAATGAAGAGAAAGGGGTGGGGAAATAAAGAAGAAAGGTTGAAGAAAAAACCTTATTACTGAGCGCGAACAAGACAACCAGAAGAGCAGCAACAACACAATTCTACAACTTTTTTTCGTCTTCATCTCCGTCTACTTCGTCTCCTTCCTCCATCCCATTTCCTTGTACCCATTCTCACTCACCGAGGCCGCCAAATGCTGAATTTCCCCCCGCGCTTCGTTTTCCGCCGCGCGCCTCACTTTCTCCACCTGAAGGATCAATTACATACAAGTAGACATGTAGCACACGTAAAGGTGGGAAAGTAGTTGACTACAGAATGAAGCAGTTGTCCATGAAGTGACTATGCACCCTTTTTTCTAGGATTCACTATCTTCTATTCATGCGCTGTGCACGTGTTAACTTCGAGCAGGACTACTATAATATCGCAACGAGAATCACCTGCACTTTCAAGCTCGCCGTTTCGTCGAGGGCTCCTGCGAGCTGATTGGCCGATCGATCTAACTGAGCTTGCAGAGTCTCTCGGGCTTTTTCCGAAGTAGCAAGTGCTTTGCCGGTATCGGTGCTAGTTAACTTCTTCAACTAGGTAATTAAGCGGGGCATTAAAGGAAGAGTTATATAAGTAAGATTTCTAAAAGAAGGAGGATCAAGAAGGAAAACATGGTTTCTTGAAGTAAAGCAAATAGTGAAGGCCGAGAGACAAAAGAAGACATAAATTGAATCATTCGGAAAGTGGTCTGAAGAGGGTGCCTTTTAGACGATGATTATCATTGCAAATAATTTATCTCTTCAATTTCCATTCCATCCCATAGTGCAGGTAGTATTTTCTCGCTGAATGAAAATGATGCCTATTCATTATGAATTGTAGAAATAAAATACTGTACCTCCGCCTCGGCTTGCTCTGCTCGTTTGCGCTCTTTCGCTAAGCTTTGCTCGGCGCTAGCCGCTCGTGCTAGGGCATCCCCCGCAGAACTGCCAGAAAGTTGCCGCTTCAGCACTTCAACCTGAGGGAAGAAGAAGAATGAGTGGTGAGAACGTGGGAAAAAGGAAGAAGCGAAGAGAACGTGTTGAGAAGAAGGACAAGGAGTTGTTGATGAAATTCAAGCTAATTTCGAAAGAAGAATGAATAAATAATTAAAAAGAAGTTCAAGATACTCTGGGCAACGCCAAAGTTGCTATTTAGAAAACTCATCGAAAGTGCAAACCTCTGCAAGCTGTTTCTGGAGCTCCGCTGAGGCGCTGTCTGCATCGAACAACTCGCGGCCTCCTTGGCTGCCTCCTGAGTCAGCAGCAGCGGCAGCTGCACCTTTGCCAGATCCACTCGCTGCCGCTTTTTTGAGATCGATGTTTTCTTTCCACAGCTTGGTTTTGTCCTTTTTCAATGCTAGTAGTTCAGACTTGAGTGCAAAAATGTCGCCGTCACTGCTGCTACCATCATCAGCGCCACCACTACTAGACCCCACGCCTCCACTCTTGCTAGACAGCTGTGTTTTCAATCGGGCTATTTCACTGCGCAGCTTTTCTACTAGTGCATCGTCTTGAGCCATCGCTGGGCGCCAAGCCACCATGAAGATTAATGCCATCAGGCAGTGGACTAGACATACTGCTTTCATTACGCAATGACAAGGCTGTTGATGCTACTCCGGCACGGTGCAGAGATAGCTCACGGTCTCACGGTCTCATCAAGGGGTCTCATCGTCTCATCGTGGACTGAGAATCCGCCAACCGTCCTGGACTCCTGAACGTGAATGTATAATAATATTAGAGCAAATATATTTCGAGAAGTTTCCGAAAGAGCTCCCGAACGACTTCCGAAAGTCAGGAGACATGCGAAACTTGTTAATAAGGATTGTTACATAGAGGATGTTTTCATTTTCAGTCTGAACGAAAGAGGAAACCCGCGCGAGGACACGTTCTATCGTTGCAAAAGTTAGATCAAAAGTATCTGTGAAAGGATTCATTGTTAAAGCCTCCGTAGATTTTTCTGAAACGGGTGCCCAAGACCAAGTCAATCGTATAATCACAAAAATTGAAAACTGGAATGGCACCCCAGGACTCTTCCTCGTTACCAAGAAGAACGCCAACTTTTAACGCCGCAAAGCTCATTTCCAACATTTCATCGTTCTTTTGGGGGTCAAAAGCAGTGAAGAAGCAAAAGCTTGAACCCGTCGTGGAGCGCAATGCGTTCGCCATCAGGAAGGGGAAAATTTACAGGAACAGGCACCCGTTCAAGAATTGAGACGGCACCTTTCGAATGCGCTAAATTAGCTCCTAATGGTATCTGTCATGACACATTATTTTCACAATTTTATTCAAAATTATGTCTAGGGATAAATGTGACCGCAGATGAACGATTAGTGATCGAAGAAGAACAAAACCAGTGAGATGACCCCCCCCCCCCGAATCC
>Ga0307979_1000394_pt1 | contig 29362 bp, 36 predicted proteins | sample OrgLakmetage1058_FD_201833 | JGI IMG/M metagenome (GOLD analysis project Ga0307979, IMG submission 201833) | Saline water microbial communities from Organic Lake, Antarctica - #1058 | ecosystem: Environmental > Aquatic > Non-marine Saline and Alkaline > Saline | place: Antarctica: Organic Lake...
TCCCTTCCCTACTTCTTACTTCACTAGCTCAGTGCCTTTCTGACTCTTTGCGAATTGCCCTTCTTTTTGCGCATCCTTCGTGATTGGCGTGGTCTCTGCCCAGAGGGAAGTGCTACGCTTTGCCGGTATGGGCATCATTCATCGTTCACTATAGTCTACCACGATGAGTGGTTGTGTTGATGAGTTACACCCAAAAGATCCAGGGAGGTTCTACCGTGACGTCACCACAGTATTCGCGGGATTTTGTGCTGTAATTTACGTCTGATTGGTAAAAATTACTTCCCCGCGTAATTTACGCGTAATTTACGGCCTAAATTATAACCTAGTCTCATAGCACGGAGGAGCGTGCCACTTTCGACCGCTACCATCACTTCCATGGCCACTCGGGCATGTGCGCCTGATTAGCTTCCTAGGTTTAGTTTGTGCTGCTTTTCTTCTCTACCTGTTAGCCTTCTAATTCCGGCCCTTCGGGGCTTCGGGGCCCTGTCGGCCTGTCTCAAAAATAATTTCCGTGAGAGCAGCGACCCCGTTAGGGGCGTTATTCGCCCTCTTGTGGGGATTCTGCAGGAAAAGAATGCATCATCCATCGTCAACACGTAGTCGACAAAAAAATGAGCGACCCTTTGAACCTCGGGCAGTTCCTGCGCTCGCCTGAGCTACAATTCGAACAAACGTCACGCTTTTATGTGCTGGGTGCTGCCGATGGCAGTAGCCCGCAAATTCCGGCACCGAGGCCTGTAGCTGCGCATGTAGCGAAGGCCGAGAAAGCAGCTCCTGCTGTGGTCGCTCCTCCCATGGTTCCTGTGGATAGCAGCACCGCTTCGCACCCGATCGAAGCTCAAATCATTGAAGTGGGCAATGAAATTCGCTCTTTGAAAGCCGCTAAAGCCGTCAAGGAGGTGATCATGGCTAAAGTGGCTGAGCTCAATGCATTGAAGGTCTCGTTTGAGGAGGCTACGGGGGCAGCCTACATACCTCCCGCAGGATCGAGCGCACCCCGTAACAGTGGCAACAGCAGCAAAGGCAGCAGCAAGAGTAGCAAAACTAGTGGCAACAAGGCTGACAGTGGACCTAGCGGAGGAGCAGCTCCTGCAGCAGCTTCGGCTCAGGCAGCTCCTGCGGCTGCTGCAAGCTATGACCCAGCTCATTTTGCGTCGATTCGTTCAATTGGCGAAGAATGCGTCACCGAGGTGAGATCTAGCACTTTGCCTGTAAATTTCCATTATGTTATGATACTAATCTAGTCGTTGTGATATGCTGTTAGACTTGTTTCAACGCATTTTAGTAGAGCAAAAGCTAGCGAAGCGAGAGATTCGTTGAACATTCTGTTCATTCGATTGGATCGTTGTGTGTGTGTTTGTGGTAATGAAAGCGGCTCTGCACGCCTTTTCAATGGCTTTCTTACCGTTCAGTCCTCTAATATCTTCATTGTCATTAATCTTGGTTCCTTGTGCACTTCACAGGCGGACCTGCAAGCGTTGCTCACGCAAAAACCGACGAGTTTTCGGCTTTACGACGGCTTCGAGCCTTCAGGCCGCATGCACATCGCTCAGGGCGTGTTCAAAGCAGTCAACGTGAACAAGTGCACGGCCGCAGGCGGTACTTTCGTGTTTTGGGTACGTCAATTTGGTCGGGGCTGTTATAGTCGTCTATTTCTTTTCATGGATTTTATTGATCAATTTACTGACGAAAGAAGGATGAACTAATGCAGGAAATGTCCTCCGTTGCATACGCCAATGAAAATATTTTGATGAGTATATTTTGTTCTACTTGGTTTGTGTATATGCTACAGGTGGCGGATTGGTTTGCGCTGATGAACGACAAAATGGGCGGAGATTTGGCCAAAATCAAGGACGTGGGGCGTTATTTCGTTGAGGTGCATGAACAAATGGACGGACATAAGTTCTGGTCTGGAAGAGAAAATGATACTTATCACGCGCTTATGGATCATTTGCGGCCTGGTATTGAAGTTGTTCTGGGTCACGGTTTATTTTTAATCATCAACTCGTGTTTTGAGGATCATCTTGACTTCACATTCCTCCTACTCCTACACTGTAGGTGTGGAAAGCCGCGGGAATGGACATGTCGAAAGTGGAGTTTCGGTGGGCTTCCGAGGACATCACCAAGCAGGCCGCTACCTATTGGCCGCAGATGCTCGACATTGCCCGTCGGTTTACGCTCGCCCGGGTCACCAAGTGCTGCACCATCATGGGCCGCGCCGAGGGCAACTTAACGGCCGCGCAGATCCTGTACCCCATCATGCAGGTGTGCTTTTATTGTACTTTCAAAGCTGACTTTTTCTTCTCGTAATAGGTGTCATCGTTCTGGAGTTCGATCTCGTCTTTGCCTGATTGCGCCTCTTCTTGTCTTTCTCTTACCTTGCTCTTCCTCCTGTTGAACTGTTACAAATATTAGTGCACCGACGTGTTCTTCTTGCGGGCTGACATTTGCCAACTCGGCGTCGACCAGCGGAAGGTACTAGCCTTTTTAAGCACATGTACATGTTGACGCGTTCAACAGACGAGTGTCGAGAATCGGGCTGAGTATACTACTGTTCCCATATATATGTCTCCACACATGACCGTGTTTTACATTGAATCCTGTTGCGAATGCATTGTTGGCTTTCCTCCACCACTAATTCTTCTTCACGCATTCGGCGAAATCCCAGGTCAACATGCTGGCGCGCGAGTACTGCGACGCGTCAAGCCGCAAGGGAACGAAACCCGTGATTTTAAGCCACCACATGCTGTACGGGCTCAAGCAGGGGCAGGCAAAAATGAGCAAGAGCGACCCAGACAGCGCTATCTTCATGGAAGACTCCCGCGACGACATTGCCCGGAAACTCACGCTAGCGTTCTGCCCTACTTCCTCGTCTAGCGCTAACGGCGGCGCAGCAGCTGTGGCGGACGGAGAGCTTCGCTTGGCGGTCGATGACTTGGAGAACCCATGCTTGGATTACGTGAAACACATTGTCTTAGCCGATCGCCAAGGAGCGACGTTCACCGCAGGAGGCCAAACTTACGCTTCTTATGAAGCCGTGAAAGAGGCACTGACGTCGGGGAAATTGAGTGAATCGGCCCTGAAAGAGGGCTTGATCGATGAAGTCGATAAGTTGGTGGCGCCCGTGCGGCAGCATTTCGAGAACGACCAAGAGGCAAAAGCGCTGCTGAGCCGGATAGAAGGCTACAAGAAGGAGGACGCCGCCGCCGTGGCCAAAGAAGCACTCACGAAACCGCTGCGGTGTGGGAACCTGCTGGGTGGTGACGGAGGAGCCAAGGAGGTAATGGCGCAAAATAGAAAAGTATGATAAACTTACTACATGGCGCCTTTTGCCAACCATCGACGTTCACATTTACATTTGTCTCTTGCATTAATGCGTGTTCCTGCTGGTGGTTTATCGTTTTAAATTGTTGCATTATTGCTCCCTTCCGACTCTGCACTGGCGGCTTGGTCTTAGTTCTCTTCTCGCGGTGGTTGTTTCGTTATCATTCTTAGGCGCCTCCAGTGCACTGGGTGGTCGCTCCCCTTCCCGGCCCCGCGGTGCCTCTCAGCCTGGTGTTTGGCTTGCTGGCGCGGGTGCGGACCGCCCCCAAAGGGAGTAAAGTGGTGGTGTGGTGCCCGGACTGGTCGGCTCTGGTGATGAGCTGCTTAGGGGGCGACGCCAAGGTATACAGGGAGGGATGGGGGCTTATACATGTGTGTGCATTGGTGCAACAATCATGACCACTTCCTTTTTGTGCAATGTCTTGCTTGGTGTGTGGCTCTCTCTGTGGTTACTGCCTGTCTTTGAACATTCTCATTAACTTGTTTTCATGCGTGCTTTGTGCTGCTGTTCCTATTGCTACTGTTGCCCGCGCGCCCTCTTCACTTTACCTTTTCTTATTGCTCAAACACACGTGCACAGGTGATTCGAGCGGCCTACACTCTGCTGTGCACCTCCTGCGGTGCTCTCGACCAATTGGCGCCTCCGTCATCGTCTGATCAGCCGTCATGGTCGCAAGTGCAAGTGCTCTTTCAGTCCGACGCCATTCTCAAAGACCCTTCGGACTATTGGATCTCGGTGATTAACGCCGGCCGTGCCCTCAAGCTGAACGAAGTCAAACCGGGCGATGTGCCCTATCCGTCAGCAGCTACGCCAGCAGCAGGGGCCGCAGGAGAAGCTGCGGCTGTTGAGGAGTCTGGAGGAAGTGCAGAAGCAATTTCAGAGCCAGCGGGGTGAGTTTCCATATTCATTTGTCAATTGGGTCATTTGCTTTGCGTAGTTCGTTCTCAGCCCTTTCCTTCTCCTCTGCCTTTCCTCTTCTTCTTTTTGTCACTTTTCGTTCTGGGCGTATTCATTCCAAAAGTTTTTTTAATGCTCGCTACCCCTTTCTGTGAATCATTTCTTCTCACATCAGGTGTGTCGTAGCCGCGCTCATGCACGTTGGGGATATGCTCGGCGTGAAACCGTCAAGTGTTGCAGCGTCATCCTCGGATGTGGGGCCTCACAACCTTGCTCTCAACTACTGGGCATCTGCGAATGTGCCAACCCGCAACGGTAGAAATACTATTTATGAGAATAGAAAAGAGAGTGGTATTGTTTGTTCCTATTGTTCTTTAAAAAAAAACGTTTAAGAGAAGAGTGATTCATGTGTCGATTGCTGCGACCTTTGCATGGTGTTGCTTCAATCTCTTTCTCTATTCCAGGCTTCGCGCCGCCGGTGTTAGTGGTCGACGACAGCGCTTCTTCTTCCTCTTTCACGCCTTCCACATGGCTCGCCTCCAGCAACGCTCCCCCGGGCTTTGCCTTCAGCACAGTGCCCGCCACTGATGATGATTATCTGGTAAATTACTATATTAGTACAATTCATGATAAAGTTGTGATTTTTCATGATATTTTTCGTCGAAAGTGCTTTCTCTCTAGTCTACTCCTCTCTTTGAGAAAACCCCAACTTCTAATTCATTAACCTACCCGTTCACCATTCATTGATTCTAATTGATCCACTGTTATGCGATATTCCTGTATGTGTGCCTTTCCCGTGCCTTGTCTTTTTGCTCCTCAGGTGGGCGACGAGCCTAAGGCAGGGGCCAACAAAAAGATGAAGCGAGCGTTCTGCGAACCGGGCAATGCATCCAACAACCCTCCTTTAGCTATTGCCAAGCAACTCCTCAACCTGCTGGGAACTGTGGAGGTGCGTTAGACTGAACATAATGCGAATGTACTTAGTTGTCGAGTAATAGTCGTACAGTCGTTATGGTATCAATTATGGGGTGCGATTTTGAATGGTGCCATGTAATTCAAGGCCACTGATTTTCTTCGCGGCCTCTTTTGTTGCTGTGTGACGTTATCAATGGCTCACTCTTGAATATTCTTTGCTTCCCGGGGTGGCGATCAGGTGGAGAATGGCAAGACTTACAGTGGCGCGAGCGCAGTCAACGACATGGCAAGCGATTTCTCGGCTGACGTTCTCACGCCTCAGCTTCTCAAGCCAGCCCTGACGAAGGTGAGAATGTGCGCGGCTCGCTCGTTCGTCGTGTTTCTTCTTTTGCATCAACTTGTTTTTCTTCCTTTGTGTAAGCATGCAAACTGTCCCTCTCTTTTGAGCACGTGTTTGTGTATGGGAGCGCAAAGAAAGAGAAGCGTGTGAAGTTTCCTTCTTCATGACCTCTTATGTGTTTCTTTGTGTGGTGAATTCTATAGGCGGTGGCTACAGTGCTCGATGCAATCAACGCAGGCATCAAAGCAAGTCCGGATGCGAAAAAAGCCGAAGCCACGCTGAAAGCAGCCAATTCGCCCAAAAAGGGGGGAGGCGGCGGTCAGGGGAAGAAGCAAGCCAACAAGAAGTAAACGGGCACCTGATTGAGGATTTATAGGCGAAGGAACGAGGTAGAAATCGATGACACGGAGCTCGCACGAGTTCAAATGTGGCCTCACTTTTCTCTTTGGGATGCGTGCGGTCCATAGAAGTTAAAGCCCCTAAGATTCTTTTGGTGGAGGTACCTTGTACCTTTAGAACAGCGAATTTAACATCGAGACACCAAAAAGATACAAAGGGGCTTGCGTGTAATTAGAATCACAAAAAAAATATATAAGCCTTCTTCATTGGGCTCCATGCTATATCCCTGAGCACTGAGTGCAGAAAGAAATACTGAGCTATCTGCCTGATCCCAAATACGCCAATACAAGGCCACAGTCGGAATTTAGATATTAGTATTAGGAATTACTTAACTCAGCTTAGGTTAATTCGCGAGAAGAAGCCCAAATGCGCGGTTTTAACTACGTATGTAGAACCCCATCGCAGTTAACTGTTATTCGGAAGGAGCAGTATGCCGCTCTAATTAATCGGGTATCTCAGGAGTATGAAGTAGAACTTGCGACATCAAGCATGTTCGATATGAATGAGAGTGCACTCAGGCGGCTGCATATGTGATGCGCATCAGTTTTGTACAAGATTGTCTAAAATTCATTTTCCTGGTTTAAGAGTCGCTGAAAGCCGCTGGATATGCTCTGGTAGAATGCCACAGCAACCTCCGATGACAGTGATTGGTAGCACTGGTCGAGTTGCCCATTGCTGTGCAATGTTGGCATACCGCTCGGCGCCCAAGTCATCGCGCAGACCTTCGTCGTCAAATGTTTCAGTAGTAAATTTGACTCCTTCGTTGAGGGTGCTCGGGTAGGCGTTTGCGTAGACCACTCGCTCGATTCCGCGTGTAAAACGAAGAGCTTCGTCATCCTTGTCAACTGTTTCGAAGGCCAATTCTACCGCCTACCGGTAAAGAAAGCATGATAAAGATCATAGTAGCAACATCATCGCTGACAAACGCATAATAAGCCATATAGTGGCCAAATGACTGTATATATATGAAGCATTTGAGTTACGTTGCAACACGTGCCTCAGGTACGCAACAATTTACGCCAATGCCAGTAACTGTATCGCCGAAGACAGACATCTTTTTTACGGCTTCGTTGAATGTGGTGCCATCACGGCAGTGACCTTTCGAGTCCACGGTAAATGAAATCCATGCTTTGGCATCAGGGCAGCCTTTCATTAGACCACGAAGAGCCATGATAGCTTCATCAGGGCATGACATCGATTCGCATAGAAAGATGCCAACGTAAGGATTCATCGCAGCCCCCATCATTCCATACCACGCTTGGGCATCGTCCTCTGGCGGCAACAGGTCAGCTCGGTACGTCTCTACAAGTGGAGGCAATGATCCAAGAATCGTCTTGACCTCACCTTGTTGCGGCCCAGTAGCTTGCTGGGCAAGTTGGGCAGCACGGACACAAAGTCTCTGTGCGTCGTCATCTCCGAGTCCAGCTTTGCGCATTTTTCCTGGTGTAATCGAGTATGTGTTTGTAATGATTGCAGTTGCCCCTGCTTTGAGATAAGCTTCATGTGCTTGAACCACAAGTGAATTGAGACTACCGTCTACGAGAGCTCTGGCTGACCAAAGAGTTGGGTCCTTGGGCATACCAAGTAGGGGCAGCAATACCCCAGTTCCCCCATCCATGATCGTTACATGAGCCATAATGGACAAAAAGAGCTCGTTTGTCCAATTGAAGGTCGAATTATGTCACCCACCATGAGTCGATACAGACTTGTCGTGGCCACTTTTGGATTGATGCTCCACGCATTTCATCCGACACCACCAGCGATAAAACCGAAAAGACGCTTCAAACAAAAACATTTGCAGTGAACATATTAATCGAAGAGATGGGTTTTGCCAACCGAAGCGTTGCTCGATGTATATTTATTTGAAAACATTCCATCTGAATTAAGGATATAATTTGACGAAAACATGTGCCTCTAACATATATTAAACGGTTATAATGATTCAATACAGGTAGGTCATTTCGTGTTCATTCACTGCTGCCTTCTATGAACATTCGTTTCAACACTTCCACATCATAGAGATTTTTCTTATCACAGCTCGCAAATTGAATCAATGTGGCCGGCCGGAATACCTACTGACTACTACTAACGGCTAACGGCTTCAAAATTTAATGTTTTATTATTATCTTCAAAATCTTCAAAATGGATCATCCCACGAAGGCCTGCTCAAGGAGACGCGCAGCCACCATTCATAAGTCTCCAAGACAACGAGCTCTTATGCCACGTACGCAAATTGTAGCGTCAAGGGAATTATGCGTTGCCATAAACATACCTATGCGTTCTTGGTTACCACTACCGGCACTAAAACTTATCTTCACGGTGCTCATGAAAAAAATACGACGAGGCACTGACACAACCAGATGCGTGAAGACCTGAAGTGGCGTCCCTTTGTCGTTTATTAGTTAGTCTAGTCTAGTCTAGTTAATACTCCCCAAATACAAAGACATTGGTGAGTGAATGGTGAATAGCGCTTACCGCTTACCTATGCCTTTCCAGGAGCAAATTCAGCCACGTTGCGTATGAATTCTAACCATCCCACCATCTTATCTATCATCTGACATTTTTATGCTCAATTTCCATTCCCACTTAGAGCTCGCAATAATAAAGGGAAGTTAACCATTTATGGAAAACGAGTCGTTCAACGAAAGGCTGCTGATATATAAACAATTGAGCTCTGCTGGCGTAATTCTTGATGGCAAGCAGGCGCTCGTGTGTAGGCAGGTAAGCGGTGTTCGCCTTCGTTCGCTGCTCAGTTTTTCGTGAGGAATGAGCACTCGAAAAAGCTGGAGTGCACTACTCTACAGATAGACTTTTTTTGCACTCTATCTTTGATTCCGAGCAAGAATATATTGTCAAAGAAAATTTAGAGATGCTCACACCGCTCCCGTTGCCCCAGAAGACACATGCTCGAGCGCCTGAGCTGCGCAATGGACCAAATCCGGAGCCCAGAGCAACATGGCCACCTTTGGGCAAGAAGCAAAAAAGGAAAAGAAAAGAAAAGGAAGATGAGAAAATATATGACAATCACTACAGGCACCAACTCCTGGGAAGAACCAACATAATCAATCCTTCAAGGTATAAAACGAAAACCACGACAACAAGAGATCTTCGCAATTCTACACAAAAAGCATCGCTTCAAAAAGCTTACCCGCCCATGAACCAGTTCCGAAGCTGCTAGCCGTTCCCTCAAACCAGATGTCAGCTCATCCAACGCGCTACTGCCTCCGGAAGAACGACTCCTCTTCCTGCTGCTGCTGTCGCGGTTGCCGAACCCTCCACCGATAGGTCGCATATTCCCGAGCAGAGCGGCAAGTCGACCACCAGCGGGCACCACCGGTTTCAAAGTGAGCCCGCCGGAGAGGCCAGCCGTGCCTCGGGCCGCGGCGGCCACCCAGCTGTCGGACTCCAACACGGGCTGCGCTTCCTCTGCTCGCCGCTGTGCTTCGCTGATGTGAAAGTATGTAAGTTGCCAAACAAGGGCATGAATAGGGGAATCAAAACGAAGTGCACGAAAAAAACGCACGCTCATTCTAAGGTGCATTATTGCAAACAATTTTACGCAACCATCCAACATCTGCACCCAAGAAGCGCACCTGCGAATCTCGCCCGCAGCTAGGACGGCGCCGAGCACTGCCACGGCCGCAAGCGCCTGCGCCTGGCTCAGCTCCAGGCCCGCCACCGCTTCCGCTGCCCCCTGTAAACTTCGGCTCGAGGCCGCCAACAGCGCATCCACCGCACCCAGTGCACCCCCTGTAAAAGGAGTACCAGTAGTGGCGGCGACACCCCCCTCTGTATTTAAGTGCAGCTGCTCAGATAGAGCACTTGTTGGGGAAAACCCGTGCCCTCCCGGAGCAAAGAACTTGCTGAGACTGCTGCTCCCTCCAAGGCTGCTGAGGTCCCAACCAGCATGCCCTGTTCCAGTTCGGGAAGAAGCCGCGAGTGTGTCCGCCGCCTGGATCACTGCAGGTGCACTAGCGTCGCTCCACTCAATTGGGGCAGAGGTCGCAGCAGTAGCTGCAGCGGTGGCGGTAGTGGCTGCCTGCTGCAAGAGAGCATAGTAGTAGCACAGCGCGAGGCCCACGATAGCGCTCCGGCCGTGGCGCACTTCCGAATCGGCAAACCATGAGGGCTCGGACGAAGGCGACACCAGCGCAAGCGCGAGCGAAGACGACGAAGACGATGATGAGGACGACGAAGACGAAGAGCTCCCTCGGTAACTGAGGCTGCTGCCCCAGGCCGCCGTGCCAGGCATGCCTTGGCTCCTCAAACTGTCGCTGTTGATTCGAGAAGAAGCCAGCGAGTACGCCGCAGGCTCGCGCGACGTTGCTCTGGCACTTCTGGCAGCACCACCTGAAGGGCTTGCGGCAGGAGGGTTGGCTGCCGTCGGTTGAGGTTCACGCTTGGGTGGCTCGAATGCTTCAGCGTTTGACTTGGAAGCAGGCGCACTAGGGCTCGTTTCACCAAACGAGCCACGGTCGCGCATGCGAGCTAGGAAGAACTTCTCGTAGTACTGCCGCTTGAAATCGGCGCCGTTGACGACCTACGAAGCGCGCATGTTCAAAGAAGACAAAGAGGGAACAAATCATCAGAATTATAATTCTTCGGCATCAAGAGTCAAACAAAAGGTTGTGTTGAGCTATGTGCTTTCGTATAAAAATATCACGCGTACGCTGGGTTGCGCAACTTTCAAAATCAACACACTTCCAGCGATGAACATATACTGCACCTCTGCGGAGGATTCAGCAACGCGTTGAGACGCAGCGTTTCGCTCGCGCGTGGGATCTAATCCAAGCGCACGCATTCGCGCAACGAGGCCTCCATCAGCCTCATCCGCTGGCGGAACATTCTCAGGGCTATAATTGTCAGAGATCTCGGGCTCGTCTTCTTCTACGGCTGAAAAACGCACAGCCAAAGGATCAAGCTTCAATGATTTCAACCGCGCTCGTAGGTCTGCACCGAGGTTGATGGCATCCTCGTAACCATTATCCGCTGGACCTCCATTTTCATTTTCGAGGTTACCATCGCTCTCCGAAGGAAGATTAGCGCTCAAGTAGGTCACTTGTCGCCCCTTCGCCGTTGACGTAATTAATGATTTTACCGTGGGAGGCGAGAAAGCGCTCACGGTGGCCACTGCGGTAACGGCCGCCACTATGTTGGCAGCTCGAAACATGGATCTTTGGGCCGAGATCTAATTGAAATAAACCTTAGTTTCAAACTTCACACTAGACTCTCAGGCCGGCGTAAGAAGCGTCCACGAATGAAATAGCCTTGCTCAAATACTCTGCTGTTTTCTTGCTCCGGTCACAAGGGCGAACGCCCAGAGAGGCAAAGAACAAAATGGCGCCTGACTCGATTCTCGATTCTTGTGAAAACGATCGTTCGGTCGCTCGGAAGGTTTTGAAAGAAGAAGACGCGGATATTCTAGTTTGGCCAGCTGGGTGAGAATGAACATTCTTTGCAACGGATCTGTGTTCAACTCATCGCATAAAAATGAAGGTGTGCAGCGCGCGCTCTTTCAACTGCCGATAGAGTGATTTTCCATGAGCAGCCTGAAGTATCCTTTCACCAGCTACGATATATCCTTTCATCATATATATCGTCGACCGTATTGGCTCGATCGATTGTTTCAGAGCGTGTGGGGTTTGACGGGGAGAATAGCTTTTTTTCTGTTGGAGACGCAGCCTTCTGAGAGTGCGCCATTCATGCAGCGAAGGGCTAAGAGGGCACCAAAGCTAACTTTGTACCAACCTCTTTATTTACGGAATCCACTACCTCCGTGTTTTTTTTGTCTCCTTCTGCCAGGGTTCCGTGGTTGCGGCTGCGGTGTTGTCCTGCGTGGCGCACACCCCTTCAGCGGCTGCGCCCCACGCTCACACTGCACGCCAGCACGGGGCTGCCACCGACGACGCCTGGTCGCCGATTGGTGCATACACCAATAGCCTTAACCCTACGGGCGTGCCCACGGGAATCGGTAAGCCGGACGGCGGTGGGTGGGGCTACGGCTGCACTTCCATCTGCCAGGGCGAGTTTGATAACATCGAGGACCTTTTTGATGATTTCGTGGCCACTTCGTACAAAACCTTACAAACGAGCTTTGAGACAGTGGGAAGTGAAGTGGAGAACATAGTCTCTGACGCCGCCGCACTAGTGCTGGCGAAAGTGCAGGCGAAGGCTACCGCAGTGTCTCACCAGCACGCGAGACTCGACGCGACATACAAGGTCAGCACCCTAGTGTTATACGCACGCGCGCACACGCACACACTGCGGGCCTTCTCTTGTGTGCTTGCACCCTTTGCACACATTTATTTTTGGTTCACATGGAATCATTGGCTAGCATTGAATGTGAAAACTTGCATGCGGGCAGCATCTGCGGAGTGTTCGTGAGATGGATGGGCCCGCAGTCCTCACGCTAAGAGCACTCTGTCAGAGCCTTCAACAACCAACATTTGCTGCTCATCTATACATTTTCCTTCCCTTTCGCTTCCATTGCAGGTCCTGGTGGATTTGATTGGAGACCCCGACAGCCCAGAAGCCCAAGCTCTGGTGGCAGACCACCAACGCACCCTCAACTTGGAGGGTAGCGGGGACGAAGATGCAGCGTCGTCTCTGGCGGCATTCAGCCTGGAGAAAGACGTTCACCGCTTAGAGGGCGTTGCGTGGTCAACGTTTGCCGTGCAAGTTGGAGTAGCGCTTTGCATGGGGTGTGTGGTGGAGTCATGGCGCATTCGAAGCCGCGCCGCTGCTGGATTGAAGTGAAATAAATGAGAGCACCAGAGCACGAATTCAAGATTTGTTGTTCGTTCGCTGGGTTCAGCATAAGGCTTTATAAAGAGCAACCCCGGCTACAGAAGAGAAAAAGAAAGGAAGAGCCCGTGGCTTTAAAAACTCACCGATGGGAGGGGCTTACCTGCTTGGAAATTCTGAAACTTCTCAATTGTATTGTATAACACAAATTCTGAAAATCTCACTTAACTCACCGCAGAAGTAGCCCAGTGTGTTATTTGCGCCGTACATTACGCAGGGAAGTAATTCTTGACACAGGCCCCGCAGGGCCGGAATTAGTAATTTTAAGGCTAGCGCATAGGAATTCAACGAGTTTGTGCCTTAAGCACCTCTAAGGAGAGAACTCCCAAGGCGGCTTTGAGAGCCGAGAGCCGCGAAGAGCGAAGAGGAAGTACGAAGTAATTTTACCAATTAGACGTAAATTAAGTCATAAGTCACAAAAAATCGCCCTTACTTCAGTGACGTCACTGTATTATCTCCCTAAATTCTCCGGGTGTAACTCATCAGCATGACCACTATTCGTAGGCTCTTTAGTCCTTAGAAACGGCACCACGGCACCCATGCCGACAAGTCCGACAGGACTGGGCAGAGACCACGCCCGGCGAACAGGCAGAAAGGCAGTGGGCTAGTCAAATAGGAAGTGGGAATGTCAATTGGGAAGGACTAAGCACCACCAAAGTACACCAGGAACCTGTATTTCAAACGACCTCTACCGCGTGTACAGCACATTTGAAGTAAAAATTATGCCCGAGGCGCGTAAATCCCGCGTGTACGTAAATCGCACCCATGAAAAAAGCGCAAAGCCGTGAATGTAAATCACAATAAGGTATAATAATGTAGTCGTAGAAGTAGAAGAGGCCTCCATGGTATTATAGGAAATGAGGGAGTAATGAATAGAGCCTTGAACAATACATTTCGAATTCCTAACATCGTGGACGCGAAAGGCCATCGATCATCGCGTTATCCACGCATATTAGCTCCGTTTTGTGCGCAATCCACGCGAATCTGGGCCCTGCGCGCCTTTGGTGTTTGGTGCTGCGCTCAACGCGGCGATGGCGATGGCCAAGACGTTCGACCTACTCAACTTCAGTCTTCTGTGTTTTGTGTTCTGTATAATTTACAATAGCATATATAGCTGATATATTTACTTCGGTTGAGAGGGAGGGAGAGGCCGCACGCTAATCGCAAGCGATATAGATGCACGCATTTTGCTTGGTCCCAATTGAGGCCCATGGCTTCATGGGCTTTGCTGTGACTTACTTATAATTACTCGCATGCGGAAGTTTTTAGTACCAACTTCTGCGTACAACACGCCGAAAACAAAAGCTACTTGATCAGCTCAAACGCATTTAAGTTCCGAATTGAGGGCAAGCAATTATAGATATGCGATATAGAGGATTTATGCATTGAAAAATGAGCATCGCAAATGCAAAATCGTGCAGAGCCTTATAGACAGCAGTACGATTGTTCCAGAGACTCAATTGTTTCTGCAATATGACGTGGCAGATTGCGTTGTAGAAATATGAATGATGAAATCAAACCTAAGGGGGCCACCCGCAGCTACAGCGCTCGCCAAATCAATTACTATATTGTCCTTGAGGTAAATTTGCCTCATTAAAAGTATGCTTTTGTTCATTCCTTCGAAGGCGACCATGATTCTTTCCGGCTTCAAAGCCATTGTGATAGGCTTCTTCCTCAATGGCAAATGCTTCTGCACTGGTCACACCTTGGATTCCTTCATCTTCCTTGGCCATCACGCGTAGACACTTTTCACGGAATCCATTTTCATCTTCAGTTGTGTGATCCCACCAGGAAGCGTCATGATATCCACGTAGATATGCTTGATTTAGCGTGTAACTCCGTCCTGAATGTGATGATCCTCGAGAATCATGGTTCGCAAAATCCATCGCGCCGCCAGAAAAGTACAAAACTTCAGGCGCCGGTGCAGGACTGAAAGAAGCAGTTAATGTTTCAAGCTCCTCCGTCAGTTTGCCAATAGTCTCCCGTTGTGCCTCCGTGAGCTCGAAAAGTTCATTGGCGTTATCTTCAAGTTCTTTTCTTGCAGCAGTGAAATCGTCCAGAACATCCATGGCCTCGTTCAGTGATCGTTCACACGACATAAGTTTCTTTTTCGTCTCCTTGTGTTGCTTCGCGAAGCGATCAGATTTCAAACGAAAGGACACGTCTTTTTTCGAGGCCTGAATGAGAGAGGCTGCTTGTGTCTTTGCCCTCGCAACGACGGCCAGCGCGGCAGCAATCTCGTCATGATAAGAGCCGCTCTCAGAAACGTACGAATTGCCCTTCTCTGTTGCTTCGCCTCCATTAGGAGCTTGAAATATAAACTCCTGAATTCCACTCTCAAGCAACGTGCTCATTTCTTCCAGTTCATTGCGGATTTGAACAAGTCCAACTTCATTCTCATTGGCACGCTTCGAGCACTACAAGGAGGACAACAATACGATGGCCATAAGTAATTGATATAGCAAGTTGTCATAATGCTGTTTACACATTGTTCAATTGAAGACAACTTACCGCCACGAGGTGATTTCTGTAATTATCCGAAATTTGTTGAGTAATTGCTTGAGAACTGGACGAATACGAATATATCATGTTTGGTGTAATCGCAGACCAAGATAGTTCAAGATGGTTTCAAATAAGGAGAGAGCAAAAAACAAGACCTGCTAGAAGATGCTTGGCCAACCAAGCAACCAATTCCCCACGAGATCAATGCGACGCAAATAAGAATGGTGGCATTAGGAAGCAAGTCAAACTTCTTGGGCTCGAATGTGAACGCAGCAGACGTTTCAGGAGACGATTCAACGTGGTAGGCAGGCTCTTGGTCAGAAGTATCTGTGGCTGGAACATCATTCTCGTGGAGAGGACGTCCCTGGACAATTTCCCAGTCGACACTCGTCGTAGACTCCACAATTTGCTCTGGGCCTGCACTCTTTTTGCGCATCATCGTGGAGCTAACCCTGTTCTGACAGATAACGACACGTGGGCAGTTCTGCATCACTGTTGTATTGCGCCGTCATGCGTCTACAGATCTGTAGTTGACCTTCCGCTCACCCTCCATTGATAGTTCGCCGTCGGTGATTTTCAACTTCGCGGTTTTTATTTCTATGGCTGGAGATCAAATGCCTTCTTCGTTGGTGGCTCGTTTCAAAATTTAGGGACTTGTTTTGATTATAAGTGGACGATTAACGCTACATACGGAAGATTGCTTGTAACCAAACAGTCTAAACTACACGAAGAAATTTTCATAATGAGGTTATCAACACAGGCAATTTTGCTATCTCCTTCACAAAACTTCATCTTTTGACGACTTCCTTGGTCTAAAAGCTGCTGCATCAAGATGCAGTCAGTCAGCAGTGGAGTCCTGTGTTTCTTAATCTACTGAGTTGAGTAACATCAAGTTCATACACACCCATCCATTCCTATTCACATCCTCTAGTATGGATGTATATATTTGGCGCTGTCAAAGCCTTATTGAGTAGCTCTAACCGTATAATCATTGACTGGAATGTAGCATGTACTTGCAGATCCGCAGTAGCGTTGCGCTTAAGGACAGTGCGTCGATAGATGGTAAAAAGCAAGAAACATAATTTGAGCACAAAAGTTTGGTAATTGTATATACCTTACTTGCCCTTAAATGCCAATATTTTCCTGACTTAGTGCTTAGTGATAATTTATCTTAAGTGCAGCACCGGCGGTTTGACTACTTGAGATTTGAATAGGTAGCGACGTCAATAGACGCTCGTTGCTCTATGTATATCCCACCCATTTCTTTATTCTTTAACGCCAGTCGTATCGGATCCTGGGCGTACGAGGGGCATATTGGATAGTTCTATTGGGCCACATAACCACTATTTTGTCCGTCCTAAAGTATCAGAAATTAATCATTCGCTTAAGCGACAATATGCGCACAATTCACTTGAGGGACAGGCGCTGCATAGTGAACCCTGATATACTTAGTAGGCCACATGCCACACCGAAATGGGTTTTAAAGCTTAGACTCCGAAAGCTAGAAGCAGGCGTAGTCAGTATCCTTGACCGCCAATCGCCCATAGATGAATCGTTTGAGCAACAAGTAAGAGGGATCCACTAAGCTGTCTGGTGTGTGATACGGAAGTCCCCTGTCCGAAAAGTGGGCCCTCCCACCTCCCAAAACAAAGAAGGACAATTAAAACAGCAGTCTGTATCAAAACAGATTAGATTAGATTAGATTATACTCCCCAATTGCAAAGAAACAACAACAAATAGCATAAAGCTGCGTTTTGATGAATCCTCCAGAACAAATCTGACTGGGCTGAGTGTCCTTTTGCGCAATGCAATATTCATCTTTACTCTCATGAACCCTGTAGGATCAATTCTCGGAAGAAGGCATAGGTTTCGAGTACGTCCGTGATCTCCACTCCGACCTATCTTCTGCTATGGCACGCCATTCTTTGAAGTTGACCGGTAGTCCTTTGCACTTTAGAGCCTTCTTCAATGTCCGACCCCATGTCATCTCAGGACATCCATTCGGCCTTGAGTGTGCTACCCAGCCAGTAAGCAACTGCCGCGGCGCCCGAGTCATAGGCATCCGAGCGACGTGGCCAGCCCAACGAAGAATCCGATTGTGATAGTAGCTATCAAGGTCCATAACATTGAGCCTTTGAAAAAGAGTGGCTGAACTAATGCAGTCACAAAGAGACACATGGAGAATGCACTTGAGCTCTTGAGCTGCAGATCCCCTAGAGAATTCGCTCCAGAAGGCCAATTAAGGCCACAACTGGCGTGGAAGATTTCCCGTCGCTTGTCTTCCAGTGTATCCTTCCTACCTCGTATCCCATGTCCTATCCATCTGAGAGAATTGACGAATTGACCCCTACTAACATAGTCACGACAACGAGGCTGCTTAGAAAATTAATTTCTTGGCTTCGAGTCCGGCCCGAGAGAAACCGAGGCCGCCGACTTAATTGTTCCCTGCCTGTCAGTTATTATCCAATCCAATCCACCCTAAGTTTTAGTAATTTAGAAGGACCCAGCAGGTGCACTTAAAAAAGTAGAATATAATTATAAATCACGAGGTTACGAGGGAGGTTTAGCCCTCCTCGTACTAATATAGTAGGTTTGTTCTTTTCATTCATCCGTATTCATTTTCAACTGGCAGTTGCTGCGCCCAACCATGCGGGCCGCAGCGACGCAGTGGCAGGCCAATGAGTTCTACAAAGAAAATCACACGCCACTCAAAAAGGTGTAGCTTCATTTTTGGTGGTTCTGCTCAGAGGAGTTTCGCCCGTGGAATGCCTTCGTCTTCCTCCCTTCTGATCACACCCTTCACACGCGTCTTTTCCGAACAATCATTGAACAATACCCAATTCAAGTTGACCATTTTGGTGTGCTTCGGGCAATTCAGAAGAGAATTAAATCCTCTGACAAGACCATGTTCGCAAACACAAGCCCTAACTTCTACACTGCCCGTTCATTTGTGTGCAACTGCCACTGCTGAAACCTTTCCAGTTTCCGACCTCCGCTCCACGTGCTGTTACGCCGCGGAGCCCCATGTTGGCCGCACGCTTCGACTCGCGCGCTCCTTCAGCTCCTCTCTCGGTATAAAACCAGTCTTTTTGCTACGAGCGAACTGTGTGTGCATTTTTATCAGCAATGTCGCGGCGTGGGAGGGATTGGCCTCCAGTTGTCACCTTTCGAACTTTCGAACTTTTGAAACCTCATAGCTCTAATCGCACCCTTCTTTGCCATTTCTTTCCTGCATTTTTCTCCATCTCCATTTTTAATGTAAACTGTATCGATTCTTATAAACCATCGAACAAGGCCTCTTCGAAGCAGCCTCACCACCCATTTGGAGCGGGCTCTCTGAATTCGGGCCCCAAACGCATTCCGACGCCTTCTCGCAGCCCTGGCACTGGTACTGACCTCTTGGTGACTACCGGCGGCAAAACTTCTGTTGGCCACGCTTCAGCTACTATGTCTCCGCGCGCCTCTCCGTCCTTTGGTGGCCCTGTACGAGTCCCTGTTTCCCCCGACACCCCTCAAGGTGGCACACACGGTAGCCATCACTCCACCGGACTGGGGATGCACAGTGCTGCTGCTGCTACTGGAGGGCCACTCGAAGACAACAACAACAAGAAGCTTCCGTGGGAGACGTCCTCGCTGAAAGTAGGGATGGCCTCGCAGCAGCAGCCGCCACCTTCATCTTCTTCCGTGTCGAAATCTCCTCGGCCTCGCTCGCCTCGACTCGGGTCGCCTCGCGCCTCAACCGGAGTTGGCTCCGCTACTTCTTCTTCTCACAAGGCCACCTCGCCTCGCGCTGCCAAGCCTGCCTCCGCCACCAAAACCTCTGCTTCTGTTACTCCCAAGGCGGCAGTGACCGCCCCCAGTGGCAAGGTCATCGCCGCTAAAGTGATGGCCAACGTGACTGCAGCGCGCAGCCCTCCACCGTCTGCCGCACCTACCGCTGCTCCTGCTGCAGCTGCTGCAGCGCCGAAGCTAGCTTCACCTGTCCGTACCACCACTGCACCTACCAAGACTTCTTCTCCGGTCAAATCTCCGTCCACCATTGCTAAAAAGCGAGGCACCACCCCGGCTTCGTCTTCCGCCTCGAGTAAGCACGCTTTCTTTCACGCTGCGATGGTGTCTCCCACGGACTTCGGGTCGCCCCTTGCTGCTGCGCCTAGCGGTACGGCGGCGACTGCGCCTGAAATGAGTTTCATGCGCAGCACCGCGTCGAGTCGTGCGTCGAGCTACACGGCGATGCTAGCGGCGGCCGAAGGGCCAACTCATGCTTCAACCACCACAGGAGCAGCAGGAGCTACGACAGCGGCAGGAGCGATGCAGTCGCCCGCGCGGTCAAAGAAGAGCCCTTCCAAGGCAGGTGGGCAACATTCGCCCATGAAATCGCCCAAGTCCAACAAGACCAAGGCCCGGAATCACACCTCAGCGCAGCTCGCGCCTCCATCGCCATCGCCGCCTTCGCCTGTAGCTCCTTCGATTGCCTCGTTGGGAGCCACCATTATTACCCCTTCGCCGGAGCAGGTCCACGATCGCTACAGCGAGAATCAGCCAACTGCCTCTTCTTTTGCTGCTGTTTTCACGTCTCCAATGAGCAACCCTGCAGCTGCGCTAGCCGACGTCCTCAACGATGAATTTGATGGATTTGCACAAGAGGCCTTCGCGGCACCTGCGACCCTAGTAGCTCATGCGCAAGAGAACCAACATCAACAGCATCAACAGCACCAACAACAAGAAGAAGAAACACACTCCTCTTCACCGCCACTATCAACCGCAACGACTGCAACAACGACCACAAGCCTTCCCTTCCGGGCGAGCCCTTTCGGTCACTCCAGGTCTGGTGGTGACGGGCACAGCGACGTCCGAGACGAAGGCTCCATCTCGCCCATCTCCAGGATTCGGCCTCCGCGCGCTTCTGCATCGTCTTCATCCAATGCTCACGCGTCGACCCCAACCACTTCATCCACTGCAGCAGCAGCCTCGCCAGCGCCGTTTGCGGCCAAAGCGTCTCCTTACCGCTGCAAGCCCTCCCCTACCCAAGGGGGGTTCTCTTCGTCGTCGTCGCCACGCCCGACGGTAGCCGCCGCCATTGCTACCATGTCGCCAGCTCGGCTGCCTCCTCCACCCCGTGCATCATCAGCCAACAATGGGTCCGAGGCTGAAAATGGACCTCTGGTGCCGTCTCCGCGGCGACCGTCGAATTTGCACGCGGCCTCCTCGCTGGATGCTTCTGCTGAGGTGAGAATCGTACAACAACGAAAATCAAAAGCTGCAAATGAGATCTCATGAGCTTAGCCTTTGATTTCGCTCGTGTTAGGCATACCTGCTGTACATGTGCTTACATTCCAAGTACCTCACTTGAATTTACACCTTTCGTCTCCCTCTATTTCGCTCTCTCTCTCTCTCGGGACACCCTTGTATATATATATATATATTAGGGCACCTTCAACACCTCGTCCATGGCCGAGCTGCCCAGTCCTCCCAAGGGCCGCGGCCCCAACGGATCGATGCAGAGCTCCCGGCCGGAAGTCACCAACCCGGTCGCGCGCTTCCTCCTGGAGGCCGAATGGGGGGATGCCTCCTCCTCTTCAAACTCTGAGGCCGCAGCTGCGACTAATGCTCAAGCGATGGGAGCACCTGCTGTCCGTGTTCCTACTGCTCCTGCTCGTGCTGCTTCAGATGATTCCGATGAGCCGCCTTCGCCACTGCCAGCAGCATCCTCCAGCGCAGCCAACACCTCCAGCGCAGCTGCGGAAATTTCTCGGATTGCTCTGTTGCGCACCAACTCGTCTACTTCGAACATCAGCACAACTCTTTTGCAGGACCCAGGATGCAGCAGCGGTGTCTTCTCTCCGTCGTCGTCGTTGCAGTCGTCGTCGACCACTTTCGCCACGCAGGGAGGCCTCCTGAATGAGGGGTTCTGCCTCTCGGGTACTGGCGGCTCTTCGGGTGGGGTGTTGTCGAGGCAGTCTAGCAACAACACGGGCTTCTCGCAGCTTTTGGCTCGCTCCTTTGATGACGACACTCAGGTGATGATTTGAATGAAAAAGAATGGACTTGCCTTATGACTTTCTTTCCTAAATGCATTCATGAGTTTAGCAAGTATTTGCTCCTGAACTTAGAGCGCCGCGTCAAAATTTGAACGACGCATGTTGTGTATTATTCATTACCGGTAAATGAACAGGATGCATCGGACGCGGCCTATCCACCGCCGGCGCCACCTTTTACGATGGCAGCTGACTCGTCAACAGCAGCAGTCTCACCTCTGGCGTCGCCACCCTCTACGTTTGGCGCCTTCGGCCCATTTGTGGCTCAGCGCAAAGTCCCTGTGGAAGCATCGTCAGTTGAAGCCACTACCAAGGCAGCCCCAACACCAGCCGCGCCTGTTTCTTCCTCGTCTTTCTCTCCTGCGCCCTCGGATGCGTACGAAGCTCTAGCGTGGGCGGAAGTGTGGGCACCGGTGAATGACTCAGCTCAACCGCCGCGGTGCCTCAGCGTGAATCCTCAGGACACCAAGGTAATTGCTCAGGCACCCTATCATTGAAATTTTCCTTTATTTCCGTGCCATTATTGGACCTAATCTTTGTCTTTAAAGATACATGCTGGTGCAACCTTTTCCTTTGAGAAATACCCTCCATTCATTCATCTGCCCTTCTTGTGTCTCTGTATGATACAGGTGATTGAAGGCCCGCTACACCGTCCACAACCTTCGCCTCGATTTATGAAGTAAAGCCCAGGCAAATAGAGAGATGCCAGTGCACAAATCAACGCTGATAATCCGCGCGAGAGATAAGGTTCGAAGAATTTCGTTTGTTTTTTTGTTGCGCCCTTGATTTCCTGATGTGGGCAGCACTTGACTCCTACTTCTACTTGCTACTTGCCAAGGGAAGGGAGCCAAAAATTACTTAGTTCCTATGACTCGGACAGTCGGACATCCTAGGCGCAATATGCAGATGCGGTGATGCAGATACAGATACAGAGGGATTTAAAATAATTTTTGAATTGTGCATTGCATTGCTATTGCTTTTAGCAGACAACCCTAGGTACTAGAAACCTGCCTCTGCCTCTCACCCTCACCGACCTAGCTAGTTAGCTAGAAGTTCGCGTGGAAAGGGCCGAAGGAAGGTTAAGAGGTCTACAGGCACCAGTGTCCCATGTCCCAAAACGCGGAGCCCTATAGTGTTATGGATTCACGTCAGAGGACAAGGGTGCCTTTTTAATTCCCAGCCAGGTCCTTCTGTCCTTCGTCCTTCTTCTTCTTCTCGAAAAACGCAAGTAGCACGTAGGTATGGCGGCTGAAAAAGGAGATATCAGTCGAGTAACATCACAAGCCCGTCACTTCATTAGCTAATTCTTCGCATGCACTAGCAAGTGTGGTCGTCACTTCTTGGCTGCCTGAGGGAAGACGGCAGAGGTACTGTAGTTTCCGGCGGTGGTGCACCTCTGGCTGCTGCATCAGACAAGGACGAAGCAACGGGAGCAGATTCATTTGGCGATGACGGAGACGACAGCGGGAGATCGGGAGCTAAACCTCTCAGAGCGCCTTTTACTGCATTTAAGCGGCGGCTGCGCAGCGCCTCGTGGCGTTTGTTGACGTGTTCGGCGGCATGCTGGCACATGGCTTCCGTCTCGAAGAGCACTATCATGTGCCACCACCGCGCAATTGGCGCTCCCTTCTGCAGAGCACCGGGCAAGGACAAGGTAGGACTGCTGCTGCTGCCCATAGCACCACCTCCACCAGGAGGACTGTTGAGCGCAAAACTCATGCCTCCGCCGCCGCCACTGTGGCTGCTGCTGTTCCCAGTAAAAGCGGCAAAGGAGGCAGCCGAAATAGATCCGTGCGCCGAAGCAGACAGCGCTTGAAAGGAGGCCGCTGCTCCAGCCAGGGCCGAAGAGGCGCCACCATTCTGAGTACTGCTGTAGTCCACTTCGGCTGGTTTGTCGTGGCCTTCGCCGCCGGGCGTCGCGGCGGGACCGGGATCGCGGCGAGTGCCACAACACAGCTGCCGCTGGGAGGGGATAAAACGAAGGGATAGTAAGGACGGGCTAAACATACGACACGGAGCGACTGGATAGGAAAGAAGATCAAGACTGTTCCTATTGTAATCGTTCGAAGAGATGCGTGCATGTATGCGTATTTTTTCCAGATCCAACCTGAAGGCTGCGCGGCAGAGGTTTGTAGGGCAGCGGATCGGCGAGTCCCACCGACGAGCCGTCCACACTATATTAGAGAAAAAGAAAAATAAAAGATAATGAGTCAGGCAAACGAGCCGCCACTGCCATACAATACGAAAAGCATACAGGAAGCAAGGGCATAATTTTAGCAAACGAAAGTATACTCGAGGAGTTATGCCCGATGGCTATCATTGCATCGAAAGAAATGAGGTACCCTACCTGCAAACGGTAACGAAAAGCTGCCTCCTAGCTTTTGGGTCCACAGCCGCAGTGGTGTGCATAAGCGGGGCCACGCTGAGAAGTTTGCCGTGGTTCAACGAGGATTTATCGGGAATGGCTACCAGCACGAGCGTGGGATCAAGCACGAACCATTTCTGCGTCAAATCCTTGTAGGAAGCCTGTGTCAGGGAAAGTAACACAAGGCAAAAGTACACAAACAAACGAACGAGAAACAACGAGTAGATACCAGTGACCCGCACGCTATGAAACAAAAAAAACATGAGAAGTCACGGTGCATTATTTCTGCTATTCGAATGGCATGCTGCTTCTCTTACTCTGCGGGCGAAAACGGAGGCATTGTTGTCCGAGATGCTACCACGAGGGCCCTTCTTGCCGTCTAACACAACGCACGCGAAAACCTTGCGACCGCCAAGGCGCACCTGGCACATATATCACAAATACCGCCCAATCATAAACGCCACACGCAACAAACACCAACGACGGCAGTAAGAAAACAGTATACAATACATGTTCAGTAGACAAAACCATGCACCTAATACACAAATTGCATTCTTCCGCATAAATGCGCACATACACTTACCGAGCTCAGTTCGCTGGGAGGGCGCTCTCCGCCGATTCCTCCATGTAAATCTTCGAGTGACGAGGCGCTCAACAGGTTCTGATACCACAAGCGAGGCGAAGGGGGCGTGGCAACTGGAGGTGATTCATCCGGATGCGATTCATCGGGTGAATGAGGAGTTGATTGAGGTGCGGATTGCGAGTGTGTGGTTGGCTGCAGTTTAACGCAAAGGTGGGCCAATGCGAGTACGAGCCGAAGAGATCGGCGAAGCTCTGCGAGAGGAGTCGAGGGCCTCGCGAAGTCCGAACCCTGTTTCGCCCACTCTTCAGCTCCAGGCCCTCCTCCCATGCTTATGCTGCTCGGACTGCTGTCCAGGTCTGAGAGATGAGAAGCAAGAAGCAGGCCTCCGCCGTCTGCGAGGTGCCTCGACTCAGGCCCAACGAATGGATTCGCAGAGGCTTTGGTGGCCTTCGTAATGGCATGAAACCATGGAGTAGGCTCCGACGAAGAAACGTTTCTATTTGAAGCTTGCTCCACCAGTGACGAAGAAGCGGGAGAAGACGATGATGACAGCGGAGCCGCTAGAGAGGCACTAGCAGCAGTGGCAGTAGTGTTGGTAGCAGCAGCAGTATAATGTTGTGATGGCTGCGAGATATAATCTGCGAGATTCAAGCCCAGCCATTTAGTGTGCGCAGCAGCTGCTGTGAGAACTTCTGCTTCGACCACCTGCGAGTTCAGACGTTATGCATACCATAAGAAGGAGTATGCAATACAGAGTGTTGTTCGAATTGAAGCCACACTCATTCAGTTGTCTTCCTGAAAACAAATCAATGTGTTGTTTCGAACTAGTAATGATAGAAAAGAGCACGAAAACAGAGCCTCCTTGTTCAGGCGCGCACTCACCTCTAACACCGAGTCTGCCAGAGGTGACGAGTCCAAAAGTGACAGCACGTCCTCTACAGCACTTTTTAAGGCACCTCTCACGGCCTTCTGCGTTGTGTCCGAGATAGAGAGTGAATTTTCTGTTACCGCACTGCCATCTCTATTGATGACGCTGTTGTTGCCACTCAAAGCCACTAAAAGTCGCCCAACAAGTTTGACAGTGCCCACAGCAGCAGGCGCTGCCTGCGGCGGCACTGGCGGCAGAGGCTGGAAGAGTGGCGGTTCTGGGGAAGGCATGTTGAGGAAGTTCAAGGAACTCTGTTGGTTGTCACCGAAAGGACCGTCTTCTACCAGATCGAGTGGTGGATAAGGCGAGGAATTCACTGCAGCATTGGTATTTAAAGAGGAGGATGGCGGCTGAGGCGGTGTGTTGAATGTATCGAGATGAGCAGCATTGTTTACAGACGATTCCGAAGCAGTGCTGCTGTTGCTGGGAGCACCATGACTTGACGACTTTTCGTCGACGTTGCTTCGCACTTCCAATGCTGCTGCTGCTGGAGGCTCTGCTGTGCTAATACTGCCGATGTCACTTGAAGAGGAGCTACTAGCATTATAACTAAAGCGAGGGCTGCCCAGTTGGCCGTTAGGCGCAGTGAGGGAGGAAGTCAGAGCGAGTGCAACCGCCTGAGGAGAGGGCCGGGCGACAGAAGCTGCTGCTGTAGCTGCGCCCAACAACACTCCCAAATGAGTGACCAACTCGGAGTCTTTGGTTGTCGTTGCTGTTGTTCTCGTCGCAAAGGAAGGTAAACCCGCATTATCCTGATTAGGGACAAGATGACTGGAACTTTCATCATCAAAAGATCCTTCATCAAGACTGAAGTCATTTCGGCTCACAACTGTGCCCGCACGCCGCCTCTCTTGTTCGTCTTCGGAGTTTTCATCATCAAGGTATTCATCAGCATTACCCTTGGCTGAGTGATCTCCGGCTGCGATGCTAGAAGGTGTGAGCGCAGATGATGAACGCTCAAAGGTAGGAGCAAGGTCTAACGTTTCGAGAAGAGATCTACCATGAAACCAGACGACAACATCACAGCATTGAAAAAGAATGTTGATTACTTTGTTTGAAAACAAATATACAAAAATACTGCATAGAAAAAATGAACACAATTATATAATTACAGGCATTGAATGGTTGGTTCTTCATCGACTCAGTTCAAGCCTGGCATTCCCACAGGAAACCCCAAATCATTCGCGTGCGCCTTTTTACCTTTCGACGCTGCTTTCCGTGACCAGCGCTTCCACACATGCGCTCGCGAGCAGCGGCAAATAACCCGTAGTTGTTAAATGGTGCGGGCTCAGGCACGCGAGCAATGGGCGCCGCCCCCTTCCTACCACCCTTCCGCCTCCGCGCTGATGATCACCGCGGCTGTTGCTTCCTCCCTCAGAAGAAGAACTGAAACTGAACCGGGGCGGACCGGTACTGCTCCCGCCTCCATTGCTGGCGCCACCACCTCCGTTGGAGCTGCCATTCGAGTCGAGGGATTCAACAGCTGAACTTTCAACAAAATTGCTGCCGCTCTCTCCGCCCACAATGCTCGATGAGGGTGACAAAGCCCGCCGTGGCTTCCGTTGCGGGCTTGGGGACAGGCTCAGAGCATTAGAAGAGTTCAATGTCGGCAGGGGTGGTGCAAATTCGTCCAAAATGGCTGCTAAGACGGCATGATCTTTGATGGCTCGAAACACCTGATGCAGTAGGTGTAGGTACGTGCATAAAGCATACGTAGCGCGCATCGATCAGAGAGTTGAGAAGTTGAGATATGACTGTGGGCAGATATTATCAATTAGGAACACGAACAGTGGAAACCGACCAATGCATACAAAAACCATCATCATGCTGATGCTGTGCAACACCAATGCTCGTGTATACCTGAGTTAGCACGAAAAGGCCGGTGGCGGCGGGAGCGTGCAATTCAAATGCGCTCAACTTGGAGGCCTTTGCCGCAGCAGCTGCAGCTGCTTCTGCGGCCGCAGCGGCCACTCCGACATCTCTGTCTTCAGCTGCCATCGCGCTGGCGCTGTGGGCCGCTTCCAAGGCCTGCGCTGCCGCTTCCATGGGCACATGTGCTGTGGCGTGCCACTCCACCAACGGTTCCACCACCCGGGGGCGAATGAAATGGTGCACCAAGAAAGTTGCAGTCTTTTCCCTGAGAGCTGGCACCCCTAAATCCAACAAGTCTTGTAAATAGAATAACAGGTCTTGAAAAGTGGCGACGCAGTCCTGAAGGGCGCCCCGCGCCTGGCCCAAGGTAATGCCCGTTGCACCCGCCACACCCGCTGCCACACCCGCTGCCACACCCGCCGCAACAGCTACGCTGCTGCTACTAGTGTTGCCTGAACTGCCGCTACAACTGGCCTCACCCTCAGCTCCAACTCCTGTACCAGCTGCTTTGGTACCTGCAGCGGCCGCCACGGTGCGGTTGGAGCCGGCGGACGCTCGGAGCGAGATGCCGAGCAGCGAAGCCCAGTGATTGGTTAAGAGCTGGCCGAGCTGCCGATAGAAAGGCTGAAGCTTGTCCTGATATAATAGGGAGTTTGTAAACCACCACCCCGCACATAAGCACCAGATAGGCAAAGAAACATCTTAGAAAAATTGAGAGCTATGAGGGCGGTTTAACAATTTGTATTGAGACGGCTTTGGAAACACCTGGCAGAGCCTTAAAAATCACATACAAATACACGGCGAGCATTCTTACCGGTCTCAGCAGGAAGGCTCTCAGGTTGGCATCTTCGACACGGTACAAAGTGAGCACGATGTTGAGGGCTGATGTGCGGGCCATCGAATCCACGCTGGACTGTGATATAAACCTAATGCCCAATGACAACAGGGTTGATTCACGGATGGTAAATTGGAATGCGCTTTGATGGAAAGTGAATGCAAACGAAAGTCTCTAACGCAAGTGAACAGCGCAGCTCTTCGTTATCTTAGAACTGATAGACAGAGGCACCCCCCAATATGCTGTACTTCTATCACAACGCGAACCTGAGCACGCAGTCGTAGAGCGGGCAGGCCTGGAGGCTGTTGCCCAAGAAAAACTGCACGGTGTTCTCGTTGAGCCGTAAACTTAGGGTCTTCAAGAAACTCACGTACTGCGACGTCAAGTCTTCCATCCCAACCCCACCCAGCTGCACACGCGAAAACGCACAATTCCAAGGCACAGAGAAGGGAAAAGCGATCGGGTGTCTTGGAGTGGTTGAAAATTTCGAAAAAAAAAAGCGACAAGATTAAAGGAAAAATGAAACAAGTACAAATAGCACGGTTTACAAATGCCATAAATGCGCATAAATGGCGCAATAGTATTAAAAAGTAATCAAGTGCAGGAAACACTCCCTCGTGGCGTCTCTAATTCCATGCCAGTACTAAATATTCAATCACCTCAAAATCGCTGCTGATTATCTCATTGATATAATTGTTGCTCAACAAGTAGTACAGCGACGTTTCGTTCCGCACGTTCTGCACCAAAATGGCTACCGTTTGAATGATCTGGCACTGCACAACCTGCACAGTTACGGTGGTGATATTGGGGGTGAAGAGGCACTTTGGAATATTTCAGCCAAAAGTAAGATTTCCTGAGGATGGTGACACAATTAAGCATACAGAAAGTAAAGTAAGAATATCTTCAAACTCGCATTGTGATGCAGAGCCTTGTGCAGGTTCTCATGCTAGGCTACGGGCAATCCTAGCTGCAGCCAGCACAATGCGCCCCATATCTATCATGCCAAGATGCTAGGCCTCATGTTCCAACCTCGTCACTCCAAGGAGCCTTCATCATGTCAGTTAGCAACGCCAACATATTCTTCTCGCAGAAGTAGTCAAAAATAAGCTCTTGCTCGGCATTTTGTTCGCCGTAGATAATGATTTCGCTTATAGTGCGGATAGTTTCGATCAGTGCATCTCGGCGGCCAGGGGGAGGAGAGCTACCAGATGCCTTAGCGGCGCGGGCCTCGGCGTGGCTAGTTAGCAGATCCGAGTAGACTTGTCGCAGCCCCGAGAGCGAGTACTTGCTCGCTACCGCCGACTGGGACGAGCGCCGCGCGAACATTTTTTGCGGCTGTTGATTTTGTTGATAACTCATAACAGGAGGGTTCAGGTCTGCGTACGTACTAGCGAAGACTTCTCAATTTTTTTTAGGTAAAATTTGATCCTGTCGTTCCAAATTGAAATTAAATCTGATCCTGTCGTTACCAAATTGACCATATTTGATCCTGCCGTTCCAAATTCAAAAAATCTGATCCTGCCGTTCCCAAATTGAAATTAAATCTGATCCTGTCGTTC
>Ga0307979_1000395_pt1 | contig 29347 bp, 20 predicted proteins | sample OrgLakmetage1058_FD_201833 | JGI IMG/M metagenome (GOLD analysis project Ga0307979, IMG submission 201833) | Saline water microbial communities from Organic Lake, Antarctica - #1058 | ecosystem: Environmental > Aquatic > Non-marine Saline and Alkaline > Saline | place: Antarctica: Organic Lake...
GTCTCCTCACATCAATTTGATAAAGGAGAGCGTGGATTTTCCATTCGGTTTGAAGCTGAATTAGATATGAGAATGGACCAAAAAACGGGCTTAAGCGCTTCGGAATTGGTAAATACTTATTCTCAAGAGCAATTGGCTCAAATTATCTGGCAATATGGCGAAATCAAAATGTCACGGAAACTTGCCAAAGCCATCGTTGAGCGCAGAGTTAACGAGCCCATTAAATCTACAAAGGATTTAAATGAATTATTAACGCCTTTTTTTCCACCGACTAAGGTGAATAAATTTTTAGCACAAGTTTACCAAGCTATCCGTATTGAGGTGAATCAGGAAATGGAGGCGTTAAAGGAGTTTTTACTTCAAACTTCAGAATTGATAACCAAAGGGGGGAGGCTAAGTCTGATTTCGTATCACTCATTAGAAGACCGGTTGGTGAAAAGATTCATTAGGGATGGAAAATTCTCTGGTGCCCCAGAAAAAGACTTTTATGGAAATATGTTGGTACCTCTTAAGAAAGTGGGGAAAATGATAACTCCAGACGCTGCAGAATTACAGAAAAACAAAAGGTCTAGAAGTGCGAAATTAAGAATTGGAGAAAAATTATAGAGATGAAAACCGGTTTAGCAGATATTCTAAAAGGAAAGTTTTTGATAAGTGATGGTGCTTTTAACCATTGGGCTTTTATTGTTTTTTGCGCCTTGCTAGCTGTCATTATGATCGCGAGTTCACATAGTTCAGAACGAAAAGTGTATCAAGTCGCGGAACTCAACCAGCAACTTAGGGAGTTGAGAAGCGAATTTGTAGACATACGTAAAAGAGTGATGCAAAAGAAAATGGAATCCAACGTAGCTAAAAAAATGGAGAAGCGTTCCATAGGATTGTCTGATAAGCGTCCATATAAAATCACTATAAAATCTCAATAAAATGACAACAGATAAAGGTATTTTAAGGCGGTTCTACATCATTGCAGCTTTACTTGCCCTTGTGTTTATGGGGATGGGATACAAATTATTTGATATTCAAATCATTGAAGGACAAAAGTATAAAGATATTGCTCAGCAAACTGTTTTCAGAAATTTCAATATTGAACCTAACCGAGGGAATCTCTATGATACCAATATGAATTTATTAGCTACATCGGTTCCTAAATACGACATTAGATTTGACGTTGTGACTGTTTCGGAAGCCAATTTCCAAGAGCATGCCTCATCTTTAGCGATAGAATTATCGAAAATGCTTGGAGGTTCCAAGGACGATTATCTCCAAAAATTTAAAAGAGCGCGTGTCATTAAAAATAGATATGTCTTAATCGCTAGGCAACTCGATTATTCAGATTATATCATCATAAGAGAATTTCCTTTATTTAATCTAGGTCCTTACAAGGGCGGGTTTATCGCTGAGCAATCTACAGTTCGTGAAAATCCGTTAGGAAAAATCGGTGAACGAACCGTAGGTTTTGGAAATGTTGGTCTTGAAGGTGCTTTTGATGAATACTTAAAGGGGAAACAGGGTCACCGCTTAAAACAGAAAATCGCTAAAGGACAATGGAAACCTATAAGTGATGTCAACGAGGTTGAGCCAGAAGACGGATATGATGTGATTTCTACCATAGATGTAAACATCCAGGATGTCGCACATCATGCTTTGCTAGAACAGCTGGAAAAGTTTGAAGCTGATCATGGAAGTGTCGTCGTTATGGAAACCAAAACTGGAGAGATTAAGGCCATTTCAAATTTAGGTCGAATTAAAAACTCAACCAAGTATTACGAGAAGCTCAATTATGCTGTATATGAGTCTCATGAGCCAGGGTCCACTTTTAAGTTAATGAGCATGGCTGCAGCGTTAGAGGATAGAGTAATTGATACCAGTAGTGTTTTTGATACTGAAAAAGGGATGGTTCAGTTTTTTGATCGAAAAGTTTACGATTCAAAGCGCGGTGGTTACGGAAAAATCTCTGCTGCAAAAGCCTTTGAGGTCTCTTCCAACACAGCTTTTGCTAAAATGATTTACACTAATTATAAAGATAATCCAGAGCGATTTGTAAATCGCCTCTACAATATGGGTCTTAATGAAAAGATAGGTTTAAAAATTAAAGGAGAAGGTTCGCCTAAAATTCCACATCCTGAAGATTCTAATTGGTATGGAACTACTTTGCCATGGATGTCTTTTGGTTATGGGGTTTCTTTGACTTCTTTGCAAATTCTTACGTTTTATAATGCCATCGCTAATGATGGTGTAAAGATAAAACCAAAATTCATAAAAGAAGTTAGAGATAAAAACACCTTAATTGAATCCTATGCAGAGCCTATTCTAGAGGAGAGCATTTGCTCTAAGGATACTGCGAAAAAACTTCAAGCCATGATGAAAAAAGTCGTGGAGGAGGGAACGGGAAGCACTATTTACAATCCCAATTTTTCTATGGCGGGCAAAACAGGAACCTGTCAAACAGAATATTGGATTGAGTCTGGACGTTATGTATCCTCCTTTGTAGGTTACTTTCCAGCAGAAGTTCCTAAATATTCTTGTATAGTTGTTATTCATAAACCAAATCCTAAAATTGGCTATTATGGGAGTACAGTAGCGGCACCTGTTTTTGAAAAGATTGCTCAAAAGATTTTTATTGATACGCCCCTTAAAGATGAGATATTAAGAGAGGCTATCCCTTCCAATTATGCATCTTCTACTTATGAAAATTACTATGAAACGTCTCGAAAATATAAGACTATAATGCCAGACTTAACCGGCTACCCAGCTATGGATGCGGTGTCTATTTTAGAGAATTTAGGATTGCAAGTCAATTTAATAGGACAGGGAAAAGTCACAAAGCAATCGATAAAAAAAGGAACTAAAATTTCTAATAACCAACGTATAAATCTGATTTCAAGTTGAAAGTTTTAAAAGACATATTATATAAGGTGGCGATAGAATCTGTAAAGGGTTCTACAGCAGTAGATATCAAAAAAATCCATTTTGATAGCCGATTAATTTCAGCTCAAGATGTATTTGTAGCTATAAAAGGGAAAACTGCAGATGGTCATGCTTACATTGAAACAGCAATCGCTAAAGGTGCCAATGTAGTGGTTTGTGAAGAATTACCTTCTGAAGTTATTCCAGAAGTGTCTTATATACAAGTCAAAGATTGCCGAGAGGCATTAGCCGTAATGGCTTCCAATTATTATGATAATCCTTCTGCTAATTTGAAGCTTATTGGGGTGACTGGAACAAATGGTAAAACGACAGTGACTTCTTTGTTATACCAGATGTTTAAGGCCTTAGGCTATAAAGTAGGATTAATTTCAACGGTAGTTATCAAAGTAGATGACAAAAATTATTCAACAAAGCTTACGACTCCAGATTCTTTAACTATCAATTCTTATTTAAAAGAAATGAACGAAGTTGGAATAGAATTTTGCTTTATGGAGGTGAGCTCTCATGGGATTGCCCAACACAGGACTTTAGGCCTCAATTTTAAAGGAGGGGTTTTTACTAACTTATCTCAAGACCACTTGGATTATCATAAGACGTTTGCAAAATACAGAGATGTTAAGAAGAGGTTTTTTGATCAGTTGTCTAAAAAAGGATTTGCCTTAACCAATATCGATGATAAAAATGGGCATTACATGCTCCAAAATACAAAAGCAAAAACGTTTGGTTATGGACTTAAAAACCTTACAGATTACAAAATAAAGATTCTAGAAAAAAGCTTTTCTGGGCTAAAGTTGAATATCAACGGTACAGAAGTTTGGTCGAGGTTTATCGGAGATTTTAATGCTTATAATTTACTAGCTGTTTATGCAGTCGCAGATTTACTTGAAGTTGAAGATATCGAGAATCTTCAGTGCTTGAGTCAGTTGAAACCCGTGGATGGGAGATATCAACATCATGTGTCTTCATCTGGTATCCATGTAATTGTGGATTATGCCCACACCCCCGATGCTTTAGAAAATGTACTCCAGACTACCAATGATATACGATCAAGAAGTGAAAAGCTTATTACTGTTATGGGTTGTGGCGGAGACCGCGATACCACTAAGCGTCCTCTTATGGGGAAGATAGCAGGGAATTTGAGTACAAAAGTGATTTTTACTAGCGATAATCCACGTACAGAAGATCCAGACTCTATCATAAAAGATATTGAGAAAGGGGTCGAGCCTCAAGATGTCTCCAAGACCTTGAGTATAACATCTAGGCAACAGGCCATAAAGACAGCTTGTAATTTAGCACAACAAAGGGATATTATATTAATCGCAGGAAAAGGTCACGAAACCTATCAAGAAATTGATGGAATACGATCAGATTTTGATGATTTAAAAATTGTAAAAGAGCTGTTAGATCAACTTAATAAATAAGATATGCTTTATTATTTATTTGAATTCTTAGAAAACAATTACGATTTGCCTGGCGCTCGCTTGTTTCAATATATCTCTTTTAGAGCTGCGTTTGCAATCATTTTGTCACTTCTAATTTCTACGATTTTTGGTAAGCGTATTATTCTTTTTCTCCAGAGAAAGCAAATAGGAGAGAGTGTTAGAGAATTGGGCTTAGAGGGACAAAAGGAAAAAGCTGGTACACCTACGATGGGTGGACTTATCATAATTATGTCTACTCTTATCCCCGTATTATTATTGGCTCAGTTGAATAATATTTATGTCATCCTCCTCATTGTTACTACCATATGGATGGGGGCTATCGGATTTTTGGATGATTATATTAAAATCTCCAAAAAAAATAAAGAAGGTCTACAGGGGAAATTTAAAATTGTTGGGCAGGTTGGTTTGGGGATATTTGTTGGAGCAGTGATGTATTTTCATCCTGATGTTACAGTTCGATCAGATAATAAAATAACGACGACAAATAATGTTCAAATGATTTCTGAGACTTCGCCAGAAGAGAAATCTACAACAACGACTATTCCTTTTTTCAAGAATAACGAATTGGATTATACGAAAGCAACCTCTTGGATAAGTGAAGGCGCTAAAAGCTATGCATGGCTCATTTTTATTCCTATTGTCATTATTATTGTGACTGCCGTTTCCAATGGTGCAAATTTGACAGATGGAATTGATGGACTTGCTGCAGGCAGTTCTGCCATTATAGTTCTTACGCTTGGTATTTTTGCCTGGGTATCTGGAAATGTCATTTTCTCTGATTATTTAAATGTTATGAATATTCCTAGATCTGGAGAAATGACTGTTTTTATTACTGCTTTTGCAGGAGCTTTAGTAGGGTTTCTATGGTACAATACCTATCCCGCTCAAGTATTTATGGGAGACACAGGCAGTTTAACCATCGGAGGGATTATAGCTGTAATAGCTATTGCAACCCGTAAAGAATTACTCATCCCTATTCTTTGTGGAATTTTCTTTGTTGAAACTTTATCTGTTATCCTACAGGTGGGTTGGTTTAAATATACCAAAAAAAGAACAGGAGAAGGCCGACGCTTATTCTTAATGTCGCCTTTGCACCATCATTATCAAAAGTTAGGGTTCCATGAGTCTAAAATTGCTGTTAGATTTTGGATTATTGGGATTTTACTCGCTGTGATGACTATCGTAACCCTAAAAATTAGATAAATGGAAAAATTAATTGTTTTAGGGGGAGGTGAAAGTGGTGTAGGTGCTGCTATTCTGGGTAAAGAAAAATCCTATGAGGTGTTCCTATCTGATTTTTCAAAGCTAAAGCCAAAATTTAGAGCCAAGCTTCAAAAAGAGGATATTAATTTTGAAGAGGGAGGACACACTTTTTCTAGGTTGGAAAAGGCAGATCTCGTCGTAAAAAGCCCTGGTATTTCAGATAATCTTGAGATGATCAAAAATCTTCGTGAAAATGGTATAAAGATAATTTCAGAAATTGAATTTGCGTCTTGGTTTACAGATGCCAACATCATTGGGATTACAGGCTCCAACGGTAAAACCACAGTAACCAATATGGTGTATCACATATTAAAAAATGCAGGTTTGTCTGTCTCCATGGCTGGGAATGTAGGATTTAGTTTCGCTGAACAGGTCGCTCGGGAATATTTCCATAATTATGTTTTGGAGCTGAGTAGCTTCCAGTTGGATGGCGTAGAAGATTTTAGACCTCACATTGCTATTTTAACTGGCATCACACCAGATCATTTAGATCGATATCATGACAATTTCCAAGAATATATTCAGGCAAAATTCAAAATCACCAAAAATCAAACTAAAAATGATTTTCTTATTTACAATAGAGATGATGAGGTAATTGCGAATTGGCTAGCAAAAAATACGGTAAAAGCGCAGCTAATCCCTTTTACAAACACTACAATAATGGCTGACTTATCAGCTTTTATACAGGATAATGAAATAAATGTAAAACTTAACCATAACTCATTTACCATGTCTGTTAATGATCTAGGCGTAAAAGGCGACCACAATACAAGAAATGCAATGGCGGCATCAACAGCCGCAAGGTTATTAAAAATACGAAAGCAAACTATCCGAGAAAGTATGGAAAGCTTTCAAGGTGTAGAACACAGGCTAGAGCAATTAGGAAAGATAAATAAGGTAGCCTTTATTAATGATTCTAAGGCGACTAACGTCAATGCTACTTTTTATGCTTTGGATAGCATGACATCACCCACAGTTTGGATTGTTGGAGGAGTAGATAAGGGTAATGTCTATGAAGACTTACTACCCCTAGTCAATGAAAAAGTAAAAGCTATTGTATGTTTAGGAATAGAAAACCAGAAAATATATAATGCCTTTAGCAATTGTGTAGATACAATCGTTGAATCTTCAAACATGGCTGATGCTATTGCAAAAGCTTATGGATTGACAGAGGACCATGATGCTGTGCTTTTATCTCCAGCCTGTTCTAGTTTTGATCTATTTGAAAATTATGAAGACAGAGGAAGACAATTTAAAGAAGCGGTTCACTACCTAAAAAAATAAACAAAATGTCTACAAGCAAAGGACTGACAGATTTTTTGAAAAGTATAAAAGGCGATAAAATGTTATGGTCTGTGGCTGCGCTTTTAGCTATTTTCTCCTTTATTCCTGTGTACAGTGCATCAAGTAACTTAGCCTATCTCAACGGAGCGAGTGGAAGCACATTTGCTTATTTGATCAAACATTTTATCCACTTGGTATTAGGATTTGCAATCCTGTATGCCACTCATAAAATACCTTATCGTTATTTCAGAGGTTTGTCCATTATTCTTTTACCTATCGTTATTGTATTATTAATTGTTACCCTTCTACAAGGAACGACACTACAGGGAGCGAATGCAAGTCGTTGGATACAAGTCCCTATTGTTAACTTTTCCTTCCAAACTTCAACTTTAGCTTCAGTGGTGCTACTGATTTATGTCGCGAGGTATTTGTCAAAAATTAAAGATACCAAATACACTTTTAAAGAAACGATTCTTCCGCTGTGGGTTCCTGTATTTCTTGTGGTAGGACTTATTTTACCTGCAAATTTATCAACAGCCGCTATTATCTTTTTTATAGTTCTAATCCTCAATTTTGTGGGGGGGTATACCATGAAATACACAGGAGCTATTCTTGGTATTGGGATACTAAGTTTGGTTTTATTTGGATTTACGGCCAAAGCTTTTCCAGATTTATTTCCAAATAGAGTAGATACATGGATAAGTCGAATTGAAACGTTCACCCAAGACGAAGAAACCAAAGAACAGTATCAAGTCGAGAAGGCTAAAATAGCTATTGCGACTGGGGGAATTACTGGAAATGGCATTGGTAAAAGTGTGCAACGTAACTTTTTGCCACAATCCTCTTCAGATTTTATTTATGCCATTATAGTAGAAGAAATGGGAATGATAGGTGGAATAGGAGTTATTTTAGCCTACCTATTTATGCTGTATAGAATGGCTATTATCGTTACAAAATCAGAAACAACTTACGGCAGATTATTGGTGATTTCTGCGGGTATTCCTATTATTTTCCAGGCTTTTGTGAACATAGCTGTAGCGGTTGAGTTTCTACCTGTGACAGGTCAAACTTTACCACTTATAGGGAGCGGAGGAACTTCCATTTGGATGACGTGTTTATCCTTAGGCATCGTCATTAGCGTAAGTGCAAATAACGAAATCAGGTCGATAGCTAAAGCTAAAGAGAAGGAGAGAGAAGACAATCGAGCAATAGAAAACCCATTAGAAGTCTTAAGCGAAACGATATGAGTGCGAAGCGATATATGATTTCAGGAGGAGGAACTGGTGGACATATCTACCCGGCTATCGCTATTGCAGAAGAATTAAAATTTAGATTTCCAGATGCGGAGTTTTTATTTGTTGGAGCTAGAGGAAAAATGGAAATGACTAAAGTTCCTGAAGCAGGTTTCAAAATTGAGGGGCTTTGGATATCAGGAATTCAGAGGAAACTGAGTCTTGCTAACTTTTTATTTCCTTTAAAGCTGATTAATTCGATGTTGAAATCTAGGGCCTTGATCAAAGCATTTAAGCCCAATGTTGTGATAGGGACTGGAGGATTTGCAAGCGGGCCACTGCTCAAAATGGCTTCATTATTAAAAATTCCAACCCTCATCCAAGAGCAAAATGCATATGCTGGAATAACCAATAAATGGTTAGCCGGTCAAGCTGATTCTATCTGTGTAGCTTATGAAGGGATGAATCGCTTCTTCCCTAAACAAAAACTTATTTTTTCAGGAAATCCAGTTAGAAAGGATTTGTTGGATATCACAAACAAAAGACTGTTGGGACTTCAACACTTTGAACTTGATCCTTCAAAAAGTACACTTCTAGTGATAGGAGGGAGTTTAGGTTCACAGAGAATCAATAAGTTGATATCGAGTCAATTGGAACTATTTGAAGCGGAAGATATTCAAGTGATTTGGCAATGTGGTAAAATCTACTTTGATCGCTACACCTCTCTAACTTCCAATACTGTAAAGATTGAAAAATTTATCTCCAAAATGGATTTGGCTTATGCTTCTGCCGATTTTATTATTTCAAGGGCTGGAGCTGGCGCGGTGAGCGAACTGAGTCTAGCAAGAAAGCCAGTGATTTTTATTCCTTCCCCAAATGTAGCTGAAGACCATCAAACTAAAAATGCGAAATCTATAGAAGATAAAGAGGCGGCGATAATGCTAAAAGAAAGTGATTTGGAAAAGCATTTTGAATCTGTATTCAAAGACTTAATTTCTAGTCAACAGCTTCAAGAAAAGTTATCTCAAAATATTTTGAAATTAGCAAAACCCAATGCGACAAAGACTATTGTGGACCAAATTGAACGCATAGAAAATAAACGTAAATGAAGTCAATACAACAGTATACACATACTTTTTTTATCGGTATCGGAGGTATCGGGATGAGTGCATTGGCTAGATATTTCAACCAAAAGGAATTGAAGGTAGTGGGTTATGATAAGACCAAAACCGAACTCACTCAAACTCTTATAGAAGAAGGTATTGAAGTATATTATCAGCAAGATATCGAAGAGAACGTCCTGAAAAATCTTCCTCAGGAGTCTACTTTAGTCGTGTTTACACCTGCCATTTCTTCAAATTCTGTTCTGTTTGATTATTTCAAAGCTGATGGTTTTGACATGTATAAGCGAGCTTTTATTCTAGGTGAAATCACTAAAAATTTGCCAACTCTCGCCGTTGCTGGAACTCATGGTAAAACAACAACTTCAGCGATATTAGCTCATATTTTAAAAGCTAACCAGATCAAGTTAACTGCCTTTTGTGGGGGCGTTCTCCAAAATTATAAGACCAATTATATCGGAGATGGAGAAGACGTAGTCGTCATAGAAGCAGATGAATTTGACAGGTCTTTCCTTCAATTACATCCATCTGCGGCAGTGATCACTTCTATGGATGCAGATCATTTAGATATTTATGGAACAAGTGAAAGTTTGACTCTAGCTTTTCAAGATTTTTCGAATTTGGTTCCAAAAGGTCATCTTTACGCGAACACGACTCTAGATATGGAGGCCCAATCTATAGCGGTAAATCGTTCTGCCGACTATAGCATCCAACATATTATCATAGAAAACGGTAGCTATAGGTTCAATTTCGAATCTAAGGATGTTATCCTTAAGGATATCCAGCTCTCACTTCCAGGCCATCATAATCTCTTCAATGCAGCAGCAGCTTTGTGTTTAGCTATCGATTTTAAACCTAGCTATGCAGATCGGTTTGCCAGAGCCTTGGCTAGCTTTGAAGGTGTGCAAAGACGTTTTAATTATATATACAAGTCAGATTTTTTAATAGTGATCGATGACTATGCTCATCATCCTAAAGAAATTGATGCTGTGCATCAAGCTATTTCAGAAATGCATCCCGAAAAAAAATATGTGGTCATCTTTCAGCCTCATCTTTTTTCCAGAACTAAAGATTTTGCAGATGAGTTTGCGAAAAGTTTAGCTCAATTTGATGAGGTAAATCTTTTAGATATCTATCCAGCAAGAGAAGAACCCATGAAAGGGATCACTTCTAAATATTTGTTGGAGTTGATCGACCACCCTAAAAAGCAACTTATTTTAAAAAACGATATACAAGATAGAATTAAAAATGCTTGCGATGAAGTTATAGTTCTACTAGGAGCTGGAGACATAGGGGTAGAAGCATCAAAAATTTTAAAACTATTAAAATGAAAATACGTAACTTACATACTATGAGAACAATTTTGATAGTAGGAACCCTCTTCTTTCTGGTTGGTTTTGCCAACCATCGTCAGAAATTGAAACCAGTAAAATCATTACAGGTAGAATTTATGGATGCTTCCAAACTGTTTATTACTGAAGCAGAAATAGAGCAGATTTTAAAAGGTATGATAACTGCCAATCGAGATTCGTTGATGAATGAAGAAAGGCTTGCGGCTTTTGAAAGTGTCTTGGATGCTAATGAAATGATTAAATCATCTGAAGTTTATTACAGTTTGGATGGAGAACTTTCTGCAAAGATCTTTCAAAGAGAGCCTATTGCGAGAATTAAAGATAAGGATTTTTATTATTTGGACTCGGAGGGACGTGCTATGCCATTGTCTAAAAATTATTCCTCTAGAGTCCCAATGGTTTATGGTGTTCAGCCAAAAGATTTAAAAGAAATTTATCCGCTTTTAATAAAGATTCAGGGTGATGATTTTTTTAAAAAACATATCATTGCAATCCGAAAAAAGTCTAAGAATCATTATATATTACAAGTCAGGGATAGAGAATTTGTCATCAATTTTGGTCGGATTTCTTATCTTGATAAAAAGTTAACAAACTATAAAGTTTTTCACTTAAAAGCTTCAGAGTACAACAAATTAGATGACTATAAACGCATAGATTTGCAATTTGGTAACCAAGTAGTATGTACAATAAAGTAATAATCTACACAGATGGAAGAAGATAACATAGCAGTAGGCTTAGACATTGGAACTACAAAGATTGTAGCAATGATTGGTCGTAAAAACGAATATGATAGAGTAGAGATTTTAGGCATTGGAAGAACCAAAAGTTTAGGGGTGCATCGCGGAGTTGTTAATAATATTACTCAGACTATACAATCCATCCAGCAGGCGATTCAACAGGCTGAAGCCAATTCTGGAATTGAAGTCGAAGGGGTTACTGTGGGCATTGCTGGGCAGCATATTAGGAGTCTACAGCATAGCGATTACATCACTAGAAATGATGTAGAAGAAGTGATTGAAGATGCAGATATCGACAATTTGTGTAATCAAGTTCACAAACTTGTGATGCTTCCTGGAGAAGAGATTATTCATGTGTTACCCCAGCAATACAAAGTTGATGGGCAATCCGAAATCATGGAGCCTCGCGGCATGTCTGGAGCCCGTTTAGAAGCCAACTTTCATGTGGTAGTAGGTCAAATTTCATCGATAAGGAATATTGGGCGTTGTGTAAAAAATTCAGGTTTGGAGCTCAATGGTATGACATTGGAGCCTCTGGCATCAGCTAATTCAGTCTTAAGTCAAGAAGAAAAAGAGGCTGGTGTAGCTCTCATAGATATAGGTGGAGGAACAACAGATCTGGCTATTTTTAAAGATGGGATAATTAGGCATACTGCTGTTATTCCTCTTGGAGGTAATGCAATTACAGAAGATATCAAAGAGGGCTGTTCCATTATTGAAAAACAAGCTGAATTGTTAAAAGTGAAATTTGGGTCTGCTTGGCCCGGAGAAAATAAAGAAAATGAAATTGTTTCAATTCCTGGATTAAGGGGAAGAGATCCTAAAGAAATTTCGTTGAAGAATTTGTCTAAAGTAATTCACTACAGAGCTGTAGAGATCATCGATCAAGTTTACCTTGAAATAAAGAATTACGGTCACGAGGAACAAAAGAAAAAGTTAATTGCAGGTATAGTAATCACTGGTGGTGGTGCTCAATTGAAACACCTTAAGCAGTTAGTAGAATACGTAACAGGTATGGATACTAGGGTAGGTTACCCTAATGAATACCTCGCTGGTGACACAGATAAAGAAATTGCGAGTCCGCTCTATGCAACAGCCGTTGGTTTAGTCATGGATGGACTTGAACGCAAAGTGTTTGAAAAAGAAGAGCGAGAATTAGAGGAAGAAGACCACTTAGAAGTGAATGTAGAACAATCTGAAAAGATTGCTGCAAATAATAATACAGAGAGTGAAGACGATTTTCATGAAGAGCCTTTAATTCCAGAACAACCGAAACAGCCAGCTCGACCAAGTAGAAATGTAGTTGAGAAATGGTTTGATAAATTAAAAGAATTTTTAGATAACGCAGAATAGTATACCAACCAAAATAAATAAATCATGAGTAAACCAGAATTCGAAAATATCACATTCGATCTCCCCAAGAATCAGTCGAACGTGATCAAAGTAATTGGAGTAGGTGGGGGTGGCTCAAATGCAATTAACCATATGTTTAGTCAAGGTATTAAAGGCGTCGATTTTGTCGTTTGCAATACAGATTCTCAGGCCTTAGAAAATAGCCCCGTTCCTACTAAAATACAGCTGGGTGTTAACTTGACTGAGGGACTTGGAGCTGGAGCTAACCCAGATATTGGTAAACAGGCTGCTGAAGAAAGCAGGGAAGATCTAAAAGGCTTATTGAGCTCTAATACCAAAATGATATTTATCACGGCAGGTATGGGTGGTGGAACAGGTACTGGTGCTGCACCAGTTATTGCTAGACTTGCAAAAGAAATGGATATTCTTACGGTTGGTATCGTTACTATTCCTTTTCAATTTGAAGGTCGCATTCGAAATGAACAAGCTCAACTTGGCGTTGAAGAATTAAGGAACAATGTAGACTCTTTAATCGTTATCAATAATAATAAACTAAGAGAAGTTTACGGAAATTTGGGCTTTAAATCTGGGTTTTCTAAAGCCGACGAAGTTTTAGCTACTGCATCTCGAGGAATAGCTGAAGTTATTACACATCACTACACGCAGAATATTGATTTACGTGATGCTAAAACAGTTCTTAGTAACAGCGGAACAGCGATTATGGGATCTGCTGAAGCTTCTGGAGCTAATAGATCAAAAATTGCCATAGAGAAAGCACTAGACTCTCCTTTGCTAAATGATAATAAGATTAAAGGAGCAAAGAATGTCTTATTGCTTATCGTTTCTGGAACAGATGAAATCACCTTGGATGAGATAGGAGAAATCAATGATCATATACAAGCAGAGGCCGGAAATAGTGCTAACATCATTATGGGAGTAGGTGACGATCCAAGTTTGGAAGACTCCATTTCTGTCACTGTCATTGCGACTGGGTTCGACACTGAGCAACAAGATGAAATTGTCAATACAGAAACAAAAAAAATCATTCATACGCTAGAAGATGATCAGCCAATAGAGCAAAATTTATCTACTGGGAGGTTTAAAAAGAAATCCATAGAAGTCCCTCTACCCAGATCAAAAGGAAATAGAAGCGAACCGAATACCAAAAAGTTTAAAGCAACTGGTGAATCGAATTTTGACGGTAATCAAAAGAAGGTGGATAGCGATAAAAATAACGTAGATGTGAACAACTTAGAGGTTGACTTTGAAATTGTTAATGCGAGCGAAGAAGACATGGAAGTTCTGGAAGGGCCTAATTCTGAAGACGATACTAATTCAGAGGGAATGCTAGATTTTGATTTTTCTAAGGATGAATACGAAAGCCCTTCGGATAGATCAAATAAATCATCACGAGATATTGAAGTGAATGAAGCTGAGGAAGTTAATTCTTACCATGATAAAACAAGTCGCAATATTAAAAGGTATGATCTTAGCGAATTCATGAAAGAAGAGGAGGATTATAAATCGCCTTCAAAACCTCAAAAAAGGAATGAGGTCAAAAATGCAAATGAGTCTGATGATACTAATTTTTCAAAGCGAACTGCGAAACCATCAAGACCGTTTGAACCCACTAGCGAAAGTAATGAGGTAGATCCAATGAACACCACTTTATCCGAATTGGCTTCCAGAGCAGCAGAACGCAAAACTAAAATGAAGCAGTTTAACTATAAATTTCGGAATACCAACAATATTGATGAAATAGAGAAGCAGCCAGCTTACAAACGTGCAGGCATCGAATTAGATCATAACCAATCTCAAGGAAAAGGTTTGTCACGAACAAGCGTTGGAGGTGGTAAAGGCAATTTGAACTTCAGATCTAACAATTCTTTTCTTCACGATAACGTAGATTAAGAGCAAAAATAGTACGTTATTAAAAAGGCTAACATTTATGTTAGCCTTTTTTGATTAAAAATTAACATTTCTGTCAATGTTAGTGGAAGGTTATTTTGCCAACTTGCGATGTTAATTATTTAATAAAATGAAATCAAATTACTTCAAGCTTTTGATGTTCAGTTTTGCCATTTTTATCAGTTCAATTTCTTTCTCTCAGACGGAAGATCAGAAACAAAGAATAACTTCCAAATACAATACTTCTTTACTCAATCAACTTTCAAGTGATTTTGATGATGTATTTAAAGCTCAAAAACAATCGGTTTTAGACCAAGCTAAACGAAGAAATTTAGAGATTTCTTTGACACTAAAAGATGGAAGCTATGCAGAGCTCCAAAGATTTGATGAAAAAGGAACTCCTATTTATTATCAGACTTACAACGCAGATGCTTCTCGTTCAACGAGAACAGATCATCTAAATATTGGCGGCTCAACTGGCTTTAACTTAGATGGGCAAGATATGACGGCTCATGTCTGGGATGGCGGTCATGCAAGAGTGACTCACCAAGAATACCAAACCTCTGGGAGCAGTAGAGTTACAATAATGGATGTAGCTTCAGAAGGTTTAGATCTAAATTTTCATGCGGCTCATGTCACAGGGACCATCATGGCTACTGGTGTGGTTCCAAATGCAAAGGGAATGGCTCCAAAGGCTAAAGTTGAAGGTTATAAATGGAATAATGACCTAAGCGAAGCTACAGCCGCTGCCGCTCAGGGTATGTTGGTTTCAAACCATTCCTATGGATTAATACCTAACGATTTACCAGACTATTATTTTGGAGCTTATATCGGTGAATCCAGAAATTGGGATGCACTTCATTATAATGCCCCTTTTTATTTGATGGTTGTCGCTGCTGGAAATGATGGGACTAGATCATGGAATGGATCTCCATTAGATCCTGATAATCCTAGCTACGATAAATTAACTGGTAATTCTACATCCAAAAATAACTTGGTCGTAGCTAATGGTCAGGATGCTAACGTCTCTGAGGATGGAGAGTTAATTTCTGTAATCATTAGTTCAGGTAGTAGTCAAGTCCCTACAGACGACCTTAGAATAAAACCAGATATAACAGGTAATGGTAGTGGTGTTTTTTCGACTTATGCTAGTGGAGACGAAGCCTATGCCGAAATTTCAGGGACTTCTATGGCTTCTCCAAATGTTGTGGGGAGCGCACTTTTGCTGCAGCAACATGCTTTTAACCTTTTCGGGAGCTATATGAGATCTGCTACACTTAAAGGTCTTATTTTACATAGTGCAGATGATGCTGGAATTGAGGGACCTGATAACAATTTTGGTTGGGGATTAATGAATTCTAAAAAAGCTGCTGAAACTTTGAGTCAAAAAGATAATGGCGTTGTTGCAAATGAATTGTCTTTATTCCCTGGTCAAACGTATACCTTAGAAGTGGAAAGTAATGATGTTGATGCACTTTTAGCTTCTATTTCATGGACAGATCCTGCTGGTGAAGCAACAACTGAAGTCAATTCTGATGAAGCAAGGTTAGTGAATGACCTTGATATATCCTTAGAACAGACTGGAACCGATTATCTTCCTTGGAGATTAACTGGTGTTAATACTAATGAAAAGGGGAATAATTCCAGAGATCCATTTGAAAGAGTAGACATTGAAAATGCCTCAGGTACTTATATGATTTCCGTAACTCATAAGGGGAATCTTACCAATGAACAGCAGAATTTCACTTTGATTGTAACTGGTCTTAATGCACAGCCCATCGTTTGTGAAGCCGTTCCTCCATCTGGAATTACTGTTGGTGGAATAGGTTCAGAATCTGCCTCTTTATTTTGGGATAATGCTCCAGGTGGTGAGTTTGATTTCAGATATAGAGAAGAAGGAATCACAGATTGGATCGAAAGTAGTTTACAAACCAATGCCATTAATTTGGAGGGTCTTACAGAACTAACTACGTACGAAGTTCAAATACATACTCAATGTTTAACTGAAAATACAACATCGGACTATTCTGAAACCATCACATTCACAACTGAAGAATTTATTTTAGAATATTGTAATTCTACAGGGCAAAATACCAGTGATGAGCACATCGCCAGAGTAAGATTACATACCTTAGATAAAGAATCTGGAGCTGGATCAGGTTATACAGATTTTACAAATTTTTCTACACATCTTGTTGTAGCAGAATCGTATGTGATTACAGTCAATCCTGATTGGGCGGGGACCGCTTATAGCGAAGGAATTAAGGTTTGGATAGATTTTAATTTGAATGGAGATTTTACAGATGATGGAGAATTAGTTCTAACTAGTGAGCCTTCAACAAGTCTGGAGGTGAGCTCAACGTTTACAGTTCCTGAAGGGTCCATAGAAGGAGAAAGTCTAAGAATGCGAGTCTCTATGAAATATGACGGTTTACCGTCACCTTGTGAAACTTTTGAATGGGGAGAGGTTGAGGATTACTCAGTAGTTCTTTTACCTGCTGGAACGTGTAATGTACCTGCACCAGAGGGAGAAGCAGATCAAGATTTCTGTTCCGTTCCCTTATTGGAGGACTTAGAAGTAGATGCAGAAAATCTTGTTTGGTATACACAAGAAAGTGATGGAACGGCTTTAGCAGCAGATTACATAATTTCTAACGGAGAAACAGTGTATGCTGCTAGCTTAGAAGATAACTGCGAAAGCCAAGACCGTCTTTCCATAACTGTTACTTTTGGTGATGATGAAGCGCCCGTTCCAACTCAAGCAGTTTTAGAAGATGTTGTTGCTCAATGTGAAGTAGTCGAGCTTGTTGCGCCAACGTCACAAGACAACTGCGATGCAGTTGAAATTGAGGGGACAACGACTGTAGAATTTCCTATTGTAGAAAGTACTATGGTGACATGGGAATTTGAAGACAGTTCTGGAAACATGAGTACTCAAACTCAAGATATCATTGTTGAGGATACTCAAAATCCAGAAATACTAGTAAATGAGAGTATTGTTTTAGAATTGGATGAAGATGGTAATGCAACACTTACCCTAGACGATGTAGATGGGGGTTCATTCGATAATTGTGGTATTGCAAATCAGGAGTTAAGTCAAGTTGATTTCAACTGTGATGATTATGATCCTGAAAATGAAATGGTAGAGGTTTCATATATAGTGATTGATACTAATGGTAACCAAACTCAGGAAACAGTTAGTATTACATTGTTAGATCCTACCTCAGCCTGTACATTAAGTTCAAATGTATTCGAGAGTCTTAAGGTAGCACTATATCCAAACCCTGCTCAACAGACCTTATTTCTAGAGCTAGGAAATACGCCATTAACCATTGATAAAGTGACTGTTTTTGATATTCAAGGAAAACTTCTTTTATCTCTAATACTTAAGGGTTCAAGTACGGCGATAGATGTATCGTCTTTATCCTCAGGAAATTATTTCCTAAGGATGTCCTCAGGAAAAGACACGATGACCAAAAGATTTATCAAGAAATAAAACTGTATAATTTAAGTAGTGATACCCCTGCATCTAAAAATGTGGGGGTTTTGCTTTATATAAAATAAATCCAACTTCAATGGATTATGCTAAATTAAGCCTATACCGTCGCCATAAATCGTCTCTTTTTCTTCTGTTTTTCACTAGAAATAATTACTGCAACTAAAAGACTATGCTAATTATTTTTAGATCAAAAACCTGAGCTGAGCTACGTCATAGTATAATTTTATTTATGTGACTTTATAAATTTAATTTGATAGCAAACTAAATTTGTAAAAAAAGTACATTTGTATTTTAATCATAAACCTATGACCATTCAAGAGCGAATTGAAAATTCAAAAACCGTTATTTTTAAAGCTGTTTTTCCAAATACGACAAACCATTATGATACACTATTTGGAGGAACTGCTATGCAATCGATGGACGAGACCGCCTTTATAACAGCAACTAGGTTTAGTAGACAACGTATGGTGACTGTCAGTAGTGATAAGATTGATTTTAAGAAACCAATACCAGCAGGAACAATAATAGAATTAGTTGGACTTGTAACTTATGTTGGCAATACAAGCTTAAAAGTGAGGGTAGATATTTTTGTAGAAGAAATGTATACAGAATTTAGAGAAAAAGCGGTGACTGGAGAATTCACTTTTGTGGCTATAGATGAAGACAAAAATCCTATTAAAGTCGTTTAGAAGGTTTTTTTGATTTTATTTTCGTTAAAAATTAAGCCTTCGCACTATTCAACTTAGGTTTTATCTTAAAATTAATGTAAAGTCCAAAGATTTAGAACAGCTGAAGGTCATAGGTTAACTTACATTATATACTTTTATAATATCGTTAGGAGTGCTGAAAGGCTGAGAGTATATCCTAGAACCTGAACTGAATAATATCAGCGTAGGAAAACGAAACAAAAATTGAAAAAAAATCAATAAACCGTTTCGTGTACACACATGAAGCGGTTTTTTTAATTTTATACAAAAATGAAATCATTACAAGGCATTTATGCCCTTACAGACGAAGTATTAACTCCAAAATCTACCATTGTAAAACAAGTAGAAGAAGCCTTGGAGGCAGGAGCAAAAGTGATACAACTTAGAGATAAGTCATCCACAGACGAAGAACTAGAGCCTATTGCTAAATCTCTACAAGATTTGTGTGATCAAAAAAACGCAACTTTTTTTATAAATGACCGAGTGAAATTAGCCAAAAAAATAGGAGCTGATGGCGTTCATGTTGGTTTTACAGACCAAACTGTAAAAGAAACTCGAGAAGAAGTTGGACAAAAAATGCTTATTGGAGTGTCCTGCTATGGAGACATAGAACGCGCAAAACAAGCGGTAAGTGATGGAGCCGATTATGTGGCATTTGGCGCATTTTATCCCTCTAAAACGAAGCCTAAAGCCGCGGTGGTGAGCAAAGAAGTTATTTCCAAAGCTAAAGCAGAACTCAATGTTCCTGTTTGTGTCATAGGGGGGATCAATCGTAAAAACATCGACGAAATTGTCGATTTTCAACCGGACTTATATGCTTTGGTAAGTGACATCTTTGAATCTGAAAGTATAAGACAAACGGTTACAGAATTAAACAAACTCATCTCAAAATCAGAATAAAATGAAACTAGCCATCGAATGGTTCTTAAACCCAGACCACCTGCCAATAATTGTTGCCAAAGCAAAGGGGTTTTTGAAAAAAAATGGAATCAGCGATTTTGAATTGATAGTACCAACAGACCATTATGACGGTCTTCAAGACCTCATTGAAGGAAACATAGAATTTGCGACCAACGAACCTTTGCACCTCATTGAGCAATACCATACAGAATTTCTTTCTCTTGGAACTTATTTTGAAACCAAAGGTGGTGTTATCATGAAAACAACTTCTTTTGAGGCCTTAAAGAAAGGGGAGAAAATCCAAGTTGCCACTCCGGTTTCCAATGAGAAAACCAATGGCATTGGCCTTGAAATTATAAAGCGTTATGCGGCTAAACAAGGGGTAAACATCAAGCCTTCACAGGTTGAATTTGTTGCTAAGGATTTTTACCTTATCAAACATATGAAAGAAGGTGCAGATGCAGGATGGCTGTATTTTTACAATTTTGAAGGTATTGAAGCTCAGCATGAAAATATGGATGTTATCCATATGGATGCCGATTCAGCTGGGTTTGCTAACTTTTGTGCTTTAGATCTTTTTACTTCAAAATCGTATTATCAAAAAAATAAAGAAAAAGTAAATGCATTCGTAGAGGCTATCCAAGAGGCTATTCAATTTATTGAGACAAATCCAGAAGAAGCTTATGATATTTACTATGCGTACACAAAGGAAGAATCAACTCCATTGATGGACGATATATTGAAAGCTACAGCCAAATGTTTTAGCAAAAACTTTGAATCTTTATCGGAAAAAGAACTTCCCATTTTGAAGTTTTTTAATGAAATAGGCATCACAGACTTAAGCGAAGATAAATTCAAAAAGGCATTTTTAAATTAAAGTCAATGTTAGAAAAACAAATTTACACTCAACTCTCCAATTTAAGATCCAAAACCCCTCTCGTAGAAGCCATTACCAACTACGTCACTATAAACGATTGTGCCAACATCCTGTTGAGCATTGGTGCATCGCCAGCCATGTGCGAATCTGCAGATGAAGCTTATGATTTTACAAAGCTTGCCAACGCTGTTTACTTAAATATAGGAACTTTAACCAAAGAGCAAGAACTAGCTATGTTACAAGCCGTTAAAGCAGCAGATGAGCTCAATATACCCTTGGTCTTGGATCCAGTAGGTTGTGCGGCTATCCCAAGACGAATTGGTTTTATAGATAAGTTAAGATCTTTTGGTAAGGTGGATATTATTAAAGGTAATCTCGGTGAGATCAAATCTTTGGCAGGAGTAGAGACTAAGGTACGTGGGGTGGATTCTTTAGATAAGGGTGAAGATGGCGTAGAAGTTTGTCAACAACTAGCTAAAGATTGGAAATGCATCGTTGCAGCTTCAGGCAAAACTGATATTATAACCGACGGAGAAACAACAGCACTTGTTTATAATGGTGATGACATGCTAACCAAAATTACAGGATCTGGGTGTATGCTCGGGGCCCTTACTGCTGGTTTTTGTGGCGCTAACAAGGATAATTTATTAGTCTCTTGTATAGCGAGTTTCTTATGCATGGGAATAGCAGGTGAACATGCTGCCCAGCAAAGTAGAGGGGGTTACCCTGGGAGTTTTAAGGTGTTTCTTACCGATGAGATATATAAGCTCAATGACTCCATTTTAAGAGATAAATCCAAAATTGAATTTGTTTAAATTGGTATAATACCATGCGATTAGTCCACTATTAAAATAAATGAATTATGAAATACAAATGGTTTTCTAAAACAACTGATTTAGTACATCCATTAATGAACCAAATTAAAAATCATGCGTTCATTAAAGAGTTAAGTGAAGGAACTTTAAGTGCTGAACAATTTCACTTTTATATGCACCAAGATTCTTTTTATCTATCTATTTACGGGAAGGTATTGGGTAATATTGCTACCCAATTAAAAGATCCTGACCATTCGTTGGACTATATGAGTTTTGCGAATGGAACTATTGAAGTTGAAAAAGCGCTGCACAAAGAATTTATAAGTCAATTGAAAGGATTTAAGCCACCGGAGAAATCTCCAACTTGTAGCTTGTATACTGGTTTTCTTACTGAAGTTTATCAGTACGATTCTATAGAAGTAAGCTTATCTGCTGTTTTGCCTTGTTTCTGGATTTATAAAGAAGTTGGGGATTATCTGCTATCAATTGCCAACACGAATAATAATCCTTATCAAAAATGGATGGATACTTATGGTGGCGAGGATTTTTCAAATTCTGTTGATCGCGCTATTGAAATTACAGAGTATTATGCTGAGAATACAACGCCCAAAGTAAGAGAAGAAATGACACAAGCTTTTCTAAAGACTGCACAACTGGAATGGATGTTTTGGGATAGTGCTTATCGCAAGGAAAAGTGGCCTGTTTAAGCTAAAAAACGATCAATAATAAATGACTAAAAATGAAAACGTACCCAAAGCTTTTAATCATAGCAGGAAGTGACTCTGGTGGCGGAGCAGGAATACAGGCTGATATCAAGTCGGCTGGAGCTTGCGGAGCCTATTCTGCAACCGTAATTACTGCTATTACAGCCCAAAATACCCTTGGTGTAAACGCTATTGAAGGTGTCTCTCCCCAGATGATTGCTAATCAATTTACAGCGGTGATGGACGATATTGGAGCAGACGCCGTAAAAATAGGGATGCTTCATTCTAAAGAGGTTATCGAAGAAGTTGCAAAACATCTTCAACATTATAAAGCAAAACATATCGTTTTAGATCCTGTTATGGTAGCTACTTCTGGTGATCCTTTGCTTCAGGAAGATGCCATACAGGCCTTGATGCATCAAATAATACCGCAGGCAGAATTGATCACACCTAATGTGCCAGAAATGCAACTTCTCCTGGGTGAAACTATTAAAAATTCTACGGAGTTTTCAGACTATGCAAAAGCGTTGGCCGAAAAGTTTAAGGTCTCTGTATTGCTTAAAGCTGGACATCTAAAAGGTGATAAATCTGTCGATATTCTATTCAATGTAAAAACAAAACAGATAACAAAATTGAGTTCTCCAAGAATCACAACCAAAAATACACATGGTACAGGATGTAGTTTATCTTCTGCATTAGCGAGTTATTTGGCTCAAGGTTTTAGTTTAGAAGACGCTTCTCAAAAAGCAAAAACATTTATTTACCAAGCTATCAAAGCGGGTGGTGATTATAAATTGGGCAAAGGCTCAGGTCCAATTCATCATTTTTATAAGTTGGGAGACTAATTTTTTAATTTTGAGTTTACTTTTTATTTTTATCAATATATGTGGTAACGCGTTGTTCTAAAATAGGAAGGGTGACAACCCCTTGCTCAAGAATAACTTCATGAAATTCACGGATATCAAAACTACTGCCAAGCATTTTTTCAGCTTTTGCTCGTAATTCACGAATTTTGATCTCACCAATCTTGTAAGAAACGGCTTGTCCTGGCCATGAAATATAGCGATCTACTTCGGTATTGATATTGTGTAACGAAAGGGCTGTTTCTTTGGTGAAATAGTCTACAGCTTCCTCTCGAGTCCATCCCATGGCATGAATGCCCGTGTCTATCACTAAACGACAAGCACGCCATTGCTCATAAGTCAGTTTTCCAAATCGCTCATAGGCGGTGGTATAAATCCCCATTTCTTCAGCAAGAAACTCAGAGTACAATCCCCAGCCTTCTCCATAAGCAGATAAGTACATGTTTTTTCTAAAATTAGGAATGCTATCGCCAAGCTCTGCATTAAGGGCGTTTTGTAAATGATGTCCAGGCACTGCTTCGTGAGCCGTTAAAGACGGTAAGACATATAAAGGGCGGTTGGGTAAGTTATAGGTGTTGACCCAGTAATACCCGGGTTGAGTGTCATTGGAAGCACCAATATAGCGACCTGTGGTATATTTAGGAGCAATAGCATCGGGGACTTTAGCGACACCATAAGGTTTTCTAGGTAAAGTCTTGAAATAGGCTGGGAGTTTGGCATCGATACGTTTGGCTATATCACGGGCTTCTTTTAAAAGGTCTTCTCCAGTTTTAGCATAAAACTGCTCATCAGTTCTAAGGAATTGGATAAACTCTTCAAAGCTCCCCTCAAAACTTAGGTTAGTTATGATAGTTTTCATTTCTGTGTGGATTCTCGCCACTTCACCCAAACCAATTCTATGAATCTCTTCAGCGGTTAGATCCAAGGTTGTATAGTAATTTAACCGATTTTGATAGTAGGCTTCGCCTTGTGGTCCTTCTGAGATCCCTAACGTGGTTTTAGTAGTGGGTAAATAGTCCATTTCAAAAAAGCTTTTAATACGCTTAAATTGTGGGATGACATTGGCTTTTATGGCCGCTCTTGCTGCTTGGATCACAGAGTCTTTTTGAGATTCTAATAGAGTAGAAGGGAGGTTCTGAAAGGGTTCGTAAAAGTAACTGTCTTCAGGTTGGTCAACGATTTGAGAATCGTAAGTCGACTCATAGCCTTCAAAAATCACTCGGGGTTGGGTGATGCCTTTTTTTAAGCCTTGTTTCAGAAGTTCAAAATGTTGGTCGACATAAGTAGGAATAGCGTTGAGCTTATTGAGATAAGCTTTCACTTGCTCATAAGTGTTGAGGTCTCTCACTTGATAAGAGAGACTAAGATGGAAACCAGAATCGGACAGCAGTGGGTTTAAGTAAGCTTCAAATTCATAGAAACCCACTGTTTCCTTAAGCTTAAACTTTAGCATTTCTGATGAAATCTGTTCAGTTTCTGAAAGTTGGCTGTTATCTATTTCAGCTAAATCGGTAAGGAGTTGACTGGCAAAATCTGCTTCTTGTTTATAATAAGCTTTTGTGTATAAACCCAAGGGATAGGTCTTTTGGTCATACCCTTTATGGTCTTGATAGGTCTGAACGATGGAATCTAAATGCCGACTAGGGGTCTGAATTTTAACTGAATTCAGCACTAAAAGACAGATTATAGAACATATAATATATTTCATGGATGTTTATTTTAAGACTTAAAGATAGATCATGTAAAGGAAATAGGCCAGTCACATAAGTTCCGACTGAAGAGGTATTTTATGATATTGATTTTTAGATTTAGGGGTGAAAATATATATAAGACTAAAGCTATTTTTTTAAGCAAAAATTCATTGAAACTACTCGAACAGACATTTCTAATATGCTATTATCATCAAGTTTTAAAGTTATAAAAAAGCTGATATTAAGTTGTTTTGTCTCATCGAGTATTCTGACGTTTTCGTCAGGATGTATCGAGATGTGTCTTGTTATCTGAAGCGTTCTCGATACAATTTCAATGATTTTTTCAAGCAAAAATTCATTGAAACCACTCGAACTGACATTTCTAATATGCTATTATCATCAAGTTTTAAATCTATGATTTCAAAATAAATCGTTTCTTTTTCGTCTGCTTTTTATCAAAAATAATTACCATAATTGAGGCTATGCTAATTATTTTCAACTTCAAACAATCAAAAAACCTGTGCTGAGCTACGTCGTGGTATAATTCAATTTATTTATACGGCATTATAGGTTTAATTTGGTATTAAAGAAATACATAAATTTATCATGATGAAAATTGATATATATGTTCACTTCTCTGGATCTAAAAATATAACTTCACTATTTTCATTAGGTGATTAGCCTATTTATCTCCCAATCTTTCCATTTAATTAAAGCTGTTTCCTAAGATAAATAGGTCTCCTATTTATCTTAGGACTATATATAGGAGACCTTTAGTGTGCAGGGATGTTTTTAGTTGTGCAGCCACAAATTACTTACTATGTTATCTAAATTGGTCTTTATTAAAATCTAGGGTTCACCTCAAAAAGCATTAACATTCACATGTAATGCCTTTGCTTCAAATAGTGCATGCCAATGGTGAAAACAATCAGTATTAAATATGCTGATTAGGACTCAGCTTAATCCAATACCTAAAATGGAGAGTGCCTTTAAAAAATAGATAAGAAGAAAATTGAGCCTAATTAATTACCTCTATAATTTTTATTTCCTATTGGTTGAACTAAGTATGGCTTAGATATTAAATGTTTATAGTGTGAAAGGAGATTTGAAAAGCACTCCAACACCCAAATATCTTCAGTATTTATGGCTTCAGCAGCTCTGAGTGCATTTGATTTTAATCTTTTCTGTTTCCATAAAATCAATGCATAAACACTAGTAGGTTTAAACTAGGGTCTTCTTTTTCAATAGCCACCTATCTTGAGGTAGATAGTCTTTACCTTTAGGTGAAATCACAATTTTATCAAGTATGTGGACATCCTTAAATAATAATTTTAAAAATGGGTCTGGATGAAAGGCAGAATATGTTCTATGCCCTTCTTTTACGTTTCCCTTTACAATTAGTTCTCCTTGGTCAAACTTTTTCTTTTCTTTCCCTATCAGTTTTGGCCTGAAATTTTCTCCCTGAGTTGTTATAAGAATTACCCCGCCTGGTTTTAAGACTCTTTTTAATTCATTAAACCAGTTAAAGTGCATTTCTTTTGAAAGATGGGTGAAAATTGAGATTCCATAAATGGCATCAAATGTGTTATCCTCATAAGGAAGTATTGCTTCCAAATTATTGTGATTAAAGTTTACCTTCTGAATATTATTTTTGCACCAGTGTATAGATTCTTTGTTATAATCTGTACCATAAAAACTAGATTGATTATTAGAAATATCAGGCATATGCCTAATTAGTCTTCCAGGACCACATCCCCAATCTAAAATTTTTCCTCCAGACAGATTTATGTGTTTTCCTACTAGTTTAAAAATCCATTCAGCAGTTGTTTTGCCTCCAAAGTAATATTTTGAATAATTAATTTGAAAAGATTCGTACATTAAGTAATCAGGCGGCAGTAAAATTTCTGGATTATCTTTTTTAAATTTCTTATTCAGTTTTTTATTTTTACTTTTCTCTAATACGTACCTCAATTTATCAAGAGGATAGAGAAGTCTGTACTGTCGAAGAGTATTTGATATTTGTCCTTTGTTCATTCCTTTTTGCTATTCGATGATTAATACCAAATTAGACCTATAATGACGCAATAAATCGTTTTACCGATACGAATTCGGCACAGGCTTTTTTCGCCTGCTTTTCATCAAAAATAATTAGCGTAGCTAAGGCTACGCTAATTATTTTTGATTTCAATCAATCAATCAAAAAATAATTCAATTTATTTATACGGCATTATAAATATAATTTGATATAGCTTCATACTGCCTGTTCCTGAAAGAGTCATAACTTTTGCAATATAGACACCGCTAGATAAATGAGAGACATAAATATTCATTTTTAGGCTGTTTGGATAAAGAGCTTTAATCTGATGATCAAGAATGTCAAACAGATATAGGGTTTTGATGATTTTATTTTCTGAACGTATGGTCAATTGGTTTTTAGCTGGGCTTAGATAACTGCTCAATTTTCCCCTAATATTGGATACTTGCTCAATATCATCAAATAAGAATGTCGCATTAGGGGAAGCATTGTTTGGTCCACTATAGCCTAGAATTAATGTCAGAACATTATAAATCAGTTTATTGCCGTCTGAGAGGTCCCAAGCACAGGTAGTCCACTCGCTCGATACGGTAGTGAAGACGTCTTGTTCTTTTCTAAAATTCTCTAACTTATTTTTAATTTAGATTCGAACAAGTTATCCACAGGCACCTAGGTATATACTTTTATCGAAATTTCCTTAATATGGAAAAATCGAGATTGTCGATTAACAAAATTTTACTTCCTAAAAAGCAATATTTCCATCCCTAACGATTCGAGCTATTGAAGCGCTGGTGTTCATCCCTGAAACCATTGGATTGTTTGTTAGTGTGACGTTTGCTTCATCAAAATCAATAAAGTCTTCAATGGTTATACTTTCTTCAAAATTAATTTGCAAGCTTTCAGAAAACCCTAGATAGAAACAGTATATGAGAAGTACGATTTTTTTAATTCAAGATTACGCAAGTATTAAGGTTCATAGTACCTCTTCAAACTACTATACACAGCGTATGAATTATAATTTTGAAGCAAAAAAAAGTATTTTCATTTTTATAAAACATTTTTATTGGGATTGTTTTTGCAACACATTAATTTGGAATAATATGCATTTAATATTTAAATCATTGCAGAAATAAAAGTGTGAAAGATAGTTTTCTTAGTTCAAGACCTTTTGAACCGGTAGTAGAATTCATTAAAATATTTATCAATATGGAAAGGACTTTTATATAAGAAGGGAATTTTGGTTTTCTACTTGACCTTATAAAGCGTAGGGCATAACATTTTAAATTCTTCATCAACCCTAGGTTAGAGGATAACTATTTGTCGAATTTAGAAATGTCCTAAGAACAGTAGCCTAAAGCTTGCTGATAAAATACAAGTCATAGTTGCCATTTCAAAAAAGATAATAAAAGCCTTATCCACTCTTGATTTCACGTTAAGGAAAAGTTTATATACTGAAGAGGCATCTTGGATGGCTAAATTCTTTGCCTTTGTAATCATAAGATGCAGAAATTTGAGATAAGGTATGACTGCCTTTAAATCTATTAAACTGTTGGTAGGAATACGAGAATATTAGACTATTTAATAGGTTGAGTCGAAGTATTGAATGTAGGATTAAATATATAAAAGTTTAATAACAGCTGTTTTTAAATTAACGTTAATTGATCATATCAAAAAAAACATTACTTCTATTTGAAAAGGTTTTGTTATAAACCCATGTTGTTATTTTTTAATTTGGTTTGTGGCAGACATGCCATAAACAAAGGGTCGTATAAAGATTAAGTCAGTTTTTTTAAGGATTTGGGGGTGTCTAAACATTAAAAAATGTTATTTAAACTAAACTGAATAAAGATTTTAAAAAAGAAGACTCCTACAAGATTTTGTCTTGTAGAAGTCTAGAGAGTACCCAGAGCGGGACTTGAACCCGCACACCCCGAAGGACACATGGCCCTCAACCATGCCTGTCTACCAATTCCAGCACCTGGGCATAATACTTACAAATATAAACTCTTAATGCTCTCTTTGATAATTTCTAAAATAATTTATCAAAAAAACTGTAAAGTGGAGGGAATTTTCACTTGAATGGGAATTAAAAAAATCTGATTTAAAATTTAACAAGGACTTAATTAAACCTTATCTCTATCTCTCGACTTATTAAGGCTAAAATTCTCGCTCAAAAATAGACAACAATATTAGCGTGATGAGACTGGGTCTCCCTTCGACTTCACCTCTCGGCTTGCTCAGGATAAACTTCTCGCCCGACAAAGCTTATACCTAATCATTGTGATCTGACTGGGGCTCCCTTCGACTTCACCTCTCGGCTTGCTCAGGATAAACTTCTCGCCCGACAAAGCTTATATCTAATCATTGTGATCTGACTGGGGCTCCCTTCGACTTCACCTCTCGGCTTGCTCAGGATAAACTTTTCGCCCGACAAAGCTTATATCTAATCATTGTGATCTGACTGGGGCTCCCTTCGACTTCACCTCTCGGCTTGCTCAGGATAAACTTTTCGCCCGACAAAGCTTATATCTAATCATTGTGATCTGACTGGGGCTCCCTTCGACTTCACCTCTCGGCTTGCTCAGGATAAACTTTTCGCCCGACAAAGCTTATATCTAATCATTGTGATCTGACTG
>Ga0307979_1000396_pt1 | contig 29226 bp, 26 predicted proteins | sample OrgLakmetage1058_FD_201833 | JGI IMG/M metagenome (GOLD analysis project Ga0307979, IMG submission 201833) | Saline water microbial communities from Organic Lake, Antarctica - #1058 | ecosystem: Environmental > Aquatic > Non-marine Saline and Alkaline > Saline | place: Antarctica: Organic Lake...
TCATGGCAGAGGCGGGCGTCATTCCGCCATTAGGCGTTTGGTCGAAATGCAACTGCCCGCGGCGTTCACCGAAGACGAGAGAACTTATTTGGTCTACAGTAGGAATATCTAAAAAATAACCCTTATTTTTTAAGTTTGTTACCATTGGATCTTCGATAGCCCAATGATGCCACTCCGCTACTTGCATGTACTAGTAGCGGGTTGTAGTAGTGTTTGTTGGTGGTGGTTGTGCAGTAGTCAAGTACAGATATCTCCTTTTTCTTTTTCTTTTCTTTTCTTTTTTTAATATTCTTAACTTATTCCCATTTCCCATTTCCCATTCCCATTCCAAGAACCCAAGAAGAAGCACCAAGTCCAAGTGCAAGCGCGCGGTAGGCGGTAGTACAGCGCCAAAAGACAAACGGAGCAGGCCGAAGCCGGGAGTGGGAGTGTAAGCTCTAAGTGAAGGAACTGCTTCCGTGCTACACGGATGTTCTAATTCTAATGATTTCTGTAATATAGAATTCGTAAATTAGGTCACTGGTGACATCCATCTCCAATTGAATTGGCAATTCTACTTCGAAATCGTACTCGAATCAATAAAATGATACGCATTAGCCAAAATCAAATACGACTACAAAATTGACATGAAATATAGGGAATCTTTGTTTGGCAATAAAGAAAGGTCCCTGCCTGGATCTTCGAATGAAGCATATGTCAGTCGAAAACCGGGCCGCGGATTGTGAAAGAAGCTCCGCGTTTTGATTAGGTTGCACAGGTCGTTCAAAAAAGTCAGCGAGACTACAACGAAAAGGGCTTTTAGGTGTTTTGGGTGCGCATTATTGAAAATGCTGCTTAGATGTGTTGTTTGAGAGTTGTGGCCTGCGACACCAAGATGGGAGTTCCTGCAAGATTTTCGACTTCACCGCGCTGGCAAGAAGAGCAGCAACAGGTGAGTCGTGGGGTGGCGGGCGGGTGATGAAGTAGGCAACGGCTGTGAGGATACTTGCGCTGCTGCGGGTGCATCCGAGGGGTTAGAAGGGTCCATATCCCCCGTGAGGGGGCAAACCTAGAGGAAGGGTAAGGTAGCGAGGATGGCCAATACGCAAGAAAAATTAGGTGTTTGAACCAAAATGAACACCAAAAAGAGAAAAGTTCGACGACGACGACGAGACTAAAATAGCACAACAGAGAAATGAGAAGACGTGTTTCATTATGAAGCTACACTATCTGCTCAAGCTCACACCTGAACGAGAACTCGCAAGGGGCGTGTAGGAGGATTGAGCTCGTCCACTGGAGGATGAGAAGAAGCAGCCATAGGAGGAGGCAGTGCATCGTCCACCACTGCAGCAGCGGCGGCGGCTGTCGCAGTGTGGTTCCTGCTGTGGCGACCGTGCTTGCTACCACCGCTGCTATGAGATGACGACGAAAAAGCACTTGAAGACGAAGGATTGAGCGGAGGTGGCCCCTCCATGTCGCGCATCAAATCGCTGAAAATCGCGTCGCTGGAGCCGGCGCCGCCTGGGGGAGACCTGTGAAGGAGGAGCAACATTGTAAAAAGAATAGCGTTGCAAAAATGAGAATGCACGAAATATGTCAACGACTTGACTTTATGAAAAGAAAGCAAAGGATAAAAGGAAATATTAATGATATTCTGATGTCACCTACCCGGTGTCCTTTGAAGTCCCAAGAAAGCCAACCGAGTGTTCTAGCACCGACAGGTCCAGGCAAGGGCGAGTCGACGAGCTCAGCTTCTCGCTGTTGCTCTTCTTCAACCCACTACTGCTGCATTCTCCTCGCGATTTGCTGCTTCCGTCGTTGTGTTGGTCTTGATGACCCGAAGAAGATGATTCCAAGGCAGCTCCTGCGGATGAAGATGAAGCGGCATGCGATGACGATGACGACGTCACGGAGAAAAATGAAGGGGAGGTCGTAGCGTAGAGAGGACCACCGCCGTGGCTGCTGTTGTGTTTCTGAGGCAGTTTCAGGGGTGGTTTCGGCGGCGGTTGGTGCCCCTGGGAAAGCGGTTGAGGAGCTATCATGGGCAATGACAGCGTTGCGAGCATCGACGTAGGGCGGTGGCAAGCGCAGTCCGCTAGAAACGCTTCCAAGACCGAAGTAGGCGTGCGCGCCCCAAACCATCGCGTGAGGCATGCCGACAGAGCCTCGCCTTCGAGAGAAGAGCTACACGATGAAGATTCCGGCACTGCTGCTGTTGCAGCTTCAGCCGCTACTGTTCCTGCTGCTCCAGCCGTTACACTCACTGCGCTCATGTGAGCAGCCTGAGTTGCAGAAAGGGTTCGGCGAGGCGGGAGCGGAGGCGTGCTGCTGTTGTCCGCGCGGGTTGGATCCGAGGAAGACGTTGTTGGAGGCGGTCCTGGAAGGTCGTCTTCGCTTTGAAAGGTATTGGCTGCTGCTGTCGCCGTTGCTGTGGTGTTGTTGGTAGCAGCAGTGCTTTCATCGGCGGGTGCTGGCACGGCAGAAGAAGAAGAAGAAGAAGAAGAAGAAGCTTCGACTGGGCTGTCGTGTGAGTGATCGCTGCCGTTGGAAGAGTCGCTCGAGGACGACAGAGAAATCGAATGATGGGACGTAAACGATGACGAAGGCGTTGTCGTGGCTGACGACGCAGCAGATGAAACAGAAGGAGCAGCACCAGGAACAGGAATAGACGCTTCAACGATGACACTCGAGGAGGAAGACGAGGAAGACGCATTCACGTCTGCAAAACTGGCATCGTCAGAGGAGTGTTGGTCGCTGCTGTTGTCGCTCGACTCGGAGGTTGTCTCGCTGCTGCGGCTGTGCACGGCCTCGGCCCGCGACGACGACGACGATACGTTGAGTCGAGACGAATGTGGAGCCAGCAAAAAAGTGCTGCGGTGATTGGCCGCATCAGCTGTGGTCGCACTAGCAGTGACGGCAGCAGCAGCAGCAGTACTCGTAGTATGGCTACCGCCAGAAGCCGAACCAGTAGATGAAGGGGTGTTGCCACTGCTAGCGCTGCCGCAGAGTTCGCGTAGGGCTGTGTTGGCCGAAAGCACCCGAAAAGAGGGGTGGGTGGACACCACGAGACGCGCTTCGGAGCTGGGCTTGAGCGCCGCTGTTTTTTTCATAAGGAAGAAGGAAAGAGTTGGTGAGGTGGTCAAATAAGACAAGGATTCAACAAAAAATCGAAATGAAAGAAACGATAGAATTGAGCATCAAACCACGCGAAACGCTTACAGCTCAAGAAGGTGGGCGTAAACTTGAGACCGCCGCCGTTGCCAGAAGCGTGCTGGAGTTGCCGCCATGACGACACCGCGTCGAACGAAAACTCGAGGAGCGTCACTTTGCCCGATTGAGGGCTGAAGAGAGCGCGCACAGTACCGGTCTTGGTCACTTCAGATCGCATACCCAATTCCGACACCTGTTGTTTACCAGATGCACACAAACATATGAGAATGAGGCGAAGCCATGCTTTTAATTCTTGTGGGCCTCCATTTCGTTTCTGATCTTCACAGTCTTTCGTTCAGTCCCTCTATCCCCAATCGATAGCTCTCTTTTGTTCGTATTCAGCCCACCAAATTAGTGGTTGTGAGCGTAAACCGGCTCATGAGTCCCTGATCGCTGAAATGCACCGCTGACCCCACGCGCAACTCTTCCGTGCTGCTGCTGCTGCTGCCACCTCCGCCACTATTGCTGTTGTTGTTGCCAGGCGTGTTAGTTGCTGACTCTTTGCTGGCCATGGCCAAATCAGGTGTTTCGGCACGTCGGTTGTCACTGCTACCACTAGTGCTAGCGTTGCTATGGCTATGGCCTGAAGTGCCGTCTCCTCCCGCAGCAGATCTAGGGTGATGGTGTTGAGGAGTCGTTTGCGCGTGTCCTTTCTCAGCAGCGCCACCGCTGTTGTGGTCTCCACTGCTACTGCTACCGCTGTCAGCAACTACCGCAGAGGCTCGGCCAATGCCTTCTAGGAAGTAGGCCATCTATACGGTAGATGCCAACGTAAAAGGCACAAGAAGAGAAGATCAAAGGTAGCCTAAAGGACTTCTCCTAAATATTAAAAAGCGCGATTGGCACAAAAAGGTAACGACAAGTACCTTCACAGGAGGCGAATCGTCAAGATGAGCATGCGATGAACGGTGGTGCGCTGTATTGCTGCTGTTGGTAGGTGGTGGAGGAGATAGCGCCTCATCAGTCGAGGAAGTAGATGGCGGTAAGTCAGCTGCAGAGGAGAAGGCCCACGGAGGAAACCCTCCTTGCAAATCAGTGTCCAACGGTAAAGGGCCCTGGTAGGGTTGAGCACCCATGGAGAGGCGACAGAAAAGAAAAAAGATGAGGAGGGCGAGGAGGAAAATGAGAGAGATCGAAACAGCCTTACGAGAGGGAAAAAAAATGAACCAAAAACGACTCGAATGGAAATCAAAGAAAATTATGCGTGCAACAGCAACAATCACGACCACACAGTCAACGCGAATACGATCTGTGCACACCTGTCGATGCGCCACCGCCGGACGCAAGAGGGCTCTGCCACAGGCCGCTGCCAGGGCCACCACTAGCCCCTGGGCATCGGCAATGAGCGCTGCCACCCCACTGCTCACGCACTCGTGCTCTTGCTTGGAAGCCAGCACGTGGGAGCGGTATGGGGTAATGGGGTTGCGCAAAGTGATCGAGGGCTCCACCACCGACAACCAAACGGCTTCGTCGCGCTCGCATCGTTCGCGAAGGCTCAGCAGCTGAAGCAAGGTGCGACACCACTGCTCGCGCACCGCCACGTAAGCCGGCGCAGCGAAAGGAGCATAGGGCACGTAATCTGCCATGGGGTCAGCACTCTTGGACGACGACGAGGCAGCAGCAGCGGTGGCGGTGGTGGTGCCAGGTTTAAATTGACTTCTAGCCGCGGAAGTTGAAGTGGTGTTTTCCGGAAGGTGGACTCCAGCAGCGCCACTGCTGCTCGTACTCTGACTGCTGCTTTCTTCGCGCAGGACTCTGGCCGCTGCGTTATTCTCTGTTACGTGCTCTGGCAGTTGAGTAAACGAGGCGCTGCCATGGCTGTCGTTGCTGTCGTTGTTGTCGTGCTGATGGTAATGGCTGCCGCCGTTGCTGCCCTCCCCCAATATCACACTTCCAGCCGCGGCCTGCTGCTCCCAAAAGCGCTTTTGCAGCCGCAACTCGTGCAACTCGCGCTGCATTGCGTCAATCGTGTCCTTCTTTCGCCGGCGGGTCTCTTTCGCGTGCTTGCGGTTCCGGGCACGCCTGTATGAATGCATGCGATGATATTAAAGAAGAAAATCACAACAATAACAACAACGTATGCACACAAATTAAAGTACATGCAAACTCAAAACGAGCCGCTGATTTCGTAGACAATCTCAATTTCCAGTCAAGTAAACAATTATTACCGGTGCAGAAGTTGCAGTTCCCGTTGCTCCTCCAGAGTTGACGCACTGCCTGGCGGCGGCAGCGGCAAGTCGTCATCGTCGTCGTCGTCGGAGCCTCCTGATTGGTCGTCGCTGTTGTTGCCGCCGCCCGGGCCGCCCCAATTGCCACTGCTGCGGCCTCCTCCACCGCCACCACCTGTGCTGCGAGGGTGGCTCCCGCTGCTTTTCGCAGCCGCCGCCGCTGCTGCTGCTGCTGCTGCGGAGGTTGGTCGGCCTTTTGGTCCCCCACTTGCAGGTCCTGAAGCGCCGCGGCCCCGTTTCCCGGCTGTGCCGCCGCTAGTGTCGGGATTGTGTCCTTTGCTAGATGCTGCAAGGTCAGTGGTGCCGTTGCCTCCACTCGACCCGTGTTCCTGGCTGCTGGCGTAGGTGTGGGCAAGGGAGGCCTCAAACGATCCTCCCAACAAGGAATGGCCAGGAGGCTCTGCCACTCGACACACGGTACCAGACAACGGCGGTGGCTGCAGTAGCTCGTGGACGTCGGGCCTCCTCGAGGACTGGGCGATGTTGGCCTCGCGTTGCTCCGCGCTTGAAGATGAAGAAGTACGGGTGCTGGTTTCTCCTCCCCGCGTAGCAGGCCACGGACACTGGGGCCCCGTCACGCTATGCCGCACACCTCTGCCCGAGCCAAGAAACGCTACACTGCCTCCATGTGACCGGCTGTGATAGTCGCTAGGCGCTTTCCCCTTGTTAAGCCCTCGCGCTCCCTTGGAGCCATCACTGCTGCCATCACTGCCACCACCTACGGTGAGTTCGGATGCTGTGCGCTTGTGAGCTGAGCGTGAAGCGGCAGCAGGCAACATGGAAGTTGAGGCACTAACACTGGGGTCCTCGTTGCCTACATTGAAGACCCACTCTTCGCCGGGCTCTGGGCCCGAGGTACGATTGCCACGCTCATCCTGTCAAATTTAAATGAAACACAGAAGTCGGTTGAATGACGAGATACGCATAAATCCTATGCACAAAGAGAAATTAAATCGTTCAAATCTTTCAAGGGAATGGGTATATAACTTCGAATGACTTCATTTTGATGATAGTTCTTAAGAAGCAGCTTGAACCGCCTTCGTTGAAGGTTCCTCTGAAGCAAGCAAGATCAGCTTGAAGTTTGGGGGAAGGTTACCTCGTCGAGAAGGATGCCGCAGACGTCCTCGATGGCAGGTAAAGAGTCCGCTGAATCAAATGGGTTGTCTTCACCCAGCCGAGCCATACAAAACAAAAGTCACACAGAGCGCCTGCTGCTTCGCGTCGAAGGTCCAGGGCCTCAAGCAACAAGTTGACCTTTGACCCTCAAAGCTCGCAGCTTCAGAATAACATCAAGAAGTCTCAGTAATACCTCCCCTGTTTTCGGGATTTCACCAGAACTGAAGATTCGAAGATTCTTGACAACTTCTAGAAATTCGGCTCCGAAATTCTTATCATCACCACGTCATTCTCTACAACCATCACTGAAACTCAGCAATCTGCGCTGCGAGGAAGCGAGGAAACGTTTAGCATAGCTTCCACTTTGCTTATCACCTAGCCGTACAGTTTCACGTAAAATATTGTGGAATTCAAAAGAAATCGCATTAAGCTTCAACTCAGCGGAAATAATCACCAGCACTTTTTTCTACCACGCAAGCTACTTCAGTGGTTCGTTCGGCTGTTCGACTCAATCATGGCCGAAGCGGCGCCCCAGTGGACTGTTTCACGCTCCAGCAGTTCAATTTTAAACTCTGTTGCGAATCTCGTTTGCAGCGGTATGGCCAGTGGCTTGATCATAGGTTGTTTGAACCCTGCCGACACGCTGCGAGTACGCTGGCAAGTTGGGAGTAGTCGCAACACTGGGCCCTCAATTTCGAAATTTGCTCGAAGCATTGTTGTAAAAGAAGGCTTCAACAGAGGCTTGTTGCAGCCTGGACTGTGGACGCATGTGCTCTCAGTAGGCCTGTGTAGTTCGATGCGTTTTACAGCCTACCCCATGATTCGTGACACGCTAGCTAGACTGACAACCTCCAGTTCCCGCGCTGCGGGCGAAGGCGTTCCAGCATGGACCGCTGTGTCGGCTAGTGTTCTCAGCGGTGGCCTCGGCTACTTAACATTTGCGCCGCTGTACCTTGAAAAGACACGGCAGCAAATTGAATCGATTCAGTCCTCTAGTAGCAGTAGCAATAGAAGTGAGTTGCGTGGGGTGTCTCGGGAGGCTCCTCCTATGCGGTTTTTATCGGCGCTCTGGCACAGCGATTTCCGATCGACCTGGGGCTCGGCTGGGACTGCCATTTTAGTCGTCCGCGGCGCAGCTCTGAGTGTGGGGCAGCTAGCTGGCTACGATTTGGCCAAGAAAGCGCTTGTGGCTGCCTCATTAGGAGACGGCAAGAGCAAGAATCATGGCGGCCAACAGGGCGAAGGCACTCTCATTCACGTGCTCGCGAGCGTGCATGCCGCGTTTTGGGCCACCTCTCTGGCTTTGCCCTTAGACGTACTTTTAGTTCGGGACCAGGCAAGCGTAGTAGCTGGCAATGGAAGCTCCTCGTTATCTCGTGCAATCCAACTGGTACGTGACACCGTGAAGACAGAAGGTCCAGGCGTGTTCGTTCGTGGTTGGACCCCGATGTTTCTTCGACTCTCGATTTTTTACTCGACTTCCAATGCCATTTTTGAAGAAGCGCGGCGCTTGGCAGGGCTATCGTACTACGGCTAAGAGTAAGAATTCACTTCTTATCTCTATGACAGAGAAAAGCGCAACAACGATACCTTGCCCTATTCCGTACTTGGAAATTGGGGGTCTCATTGTGTCTTATGAAATGTGTGTTTTATATTTTTGTTCTTCATTCCCATGTAGTTAGTAATTATTAAGTATTAGATCCAGCTTTACTTTCCAGCACTTCTATGACCACCATGCGTAGTGATTTACAATAGTATTTGAATTGCTGGGATTGCTGCTGCACGTCAAAGTCGTTCCTTGAAATTGGAATTCAATTTTGGAATGGGTAACGAAATTTCTGGTATTTTCATTTATACGTTGGATGTCCTATGGAGGCGCAGAGGAAAGATGTAAGGTAGGTCCATTGTTTCGCCAATTGACGAGTAACTTCGCGTAAACGAAGGCGTGGTTGGTAACTGAATTCACGTATTTCTTATTGCCTATATTCAGGTAGTATGCATAGGTCCGCCATGTACTTCAACTCGGTTATTTCACTCTTCTACGCCACATTACAGCAAGAGCTTTGCGTAAATGCCGCCCATAACAGGTCGCGCCTTGAATGCTATCGATTGAGGCGTGGATGTGTGCGTCCAATCGCCGAGTGGCACCCTGCTCATAGTCTTGTTTGCGAAGGCAAAGCACGCCTCCACAATAGAATGGAACTGGTCGTCCGTGCCCATGGCTGCGACCCACATGGACCAGTCATGCTTCGTGTACTCCTGCCGCGAGTCGAGTGGAATTCCATATTGGTTCATATTTGCCGCATACCATGCTTCTTCAAGTTGCACTACTTCAGGAGGAAATGGTTTCGGGTCTAATTGGAGCAGTTCTTGAAACAAAAAGTTATACTTTTGCGACCAAGTTCCTGGCAGGTCAAATTGGAGCTTGTAATGAGTGCCATTGACGTCCAACGCCATCTTCTGCCACTCGAGAGCAAGAGCGGATGCATTCCCAGCGTAGGCCTTTGCATCCTCTTCCGCTGCGGAAGCATCCACAGTTGGGTTCATGCGCGCTATTTCTGCCCACGCTGCGAGCGCCACGATGCCTTTGGCCGCGAGGTTGGTGTTGTGTGGAGAGGGACCGGCGAAATCGTCGGTGCAGAGCTGGTCTTGGGGATCCGGCAGCGAAGCCTGTGCGTAAGCTGCGTAGCGATTCAGCACTCCCCAAAACGGTTTGAGCCACTCTAACGGGTCTGTTGTGGGGTCAGCGTTGCTCCCCTGCTGCTGGGCTTTCACGATGGCGGCCACCATCAATAGCAAATTTCCCGATTCTTCGAGCGGCATTTGCTCTTGTTGGTCCGCAGGAAGGTTGCACAAAGGCCATTGCCCGAGATGGTGCGGAGCCCAATCAAGATCATAAGCCTTGGCTTCACCGTACACTTGAGTGGCATTCGCAGCGTACACGAGCACGGGGAGCAGCAAACGTTTCAAAGTTTCAACATTGCCCGTGGCAAGAAAGAAAGGGGCAGCTGGGTAAATCACGTCCACCTATTGTCACCGGTAGAAGGACAGAAGTAAACAATTTAGGGAAACTTAATAAATGAAGCCTTACTAAATCCCATATGCAGCTAACATTAATGAACACCACCACGAGAACCGCTTATTACAGGCACAAAGTAATGTTCACAAAGTTTGTGTAAACCCCGTTTGTACTCCTCCAAATTCTCAAACCGCAGAGAGGCAATTGCATACATGCCCCTCCCCATAAAAGTAGTACCGTGGACACGTCGCCGTCGCTAGAAATTTCTTTCATAAAGAGCCAGGGTGCACCCGACACTGGATCGCTTACTTTTTCTAATGCACCAGTAACTTGCCGGTATACTAAGCTCGTCAAAGTCGCAAAGCTTTCCCCACCTTTGGACGTGTGCTCAGCAGCCAATTTTGCGTCGAAAGTGTGTGCTGCCGCCAGCACTGTTGATACTTGAGTGGCAGCCATACCCAACATTTCCACTGCTGAAGTGGTTGTAGTCATGGTGCTGGTCACGCGAATTGGCTCCTTGCTGGTCTTGATGCTTTCTCTCGTGCCAGCTGCCACTTTCCAGTATGGCGGGAGGTTGGTTCCAAAGTAGTGCATCGAAGCGTCCAGATCCAGAGCAAGTAGGAAAGTCCCCGTTGCCGAGGCGACAGCCGTTGAAGGAGACGACAACGTGTCGGATCCTGGCAAGCTCAGGTCAATCTCAGCAGCGAGTACAGGCCAGTTGTTGTTTGCAGCGCGAGGTCCGGTTGGATCATCGACCAAGACTCCCAAGCCACCAGTGTGGGGGTCTACGAAAGCATGTCGGGTTGTGTTGGCAGAAGCCATGGCACTTGCGACGGGGCCGATAGAGCTTTCCTTTGAGGGTTGAATCACCGCCAAGTGTGCATGTCCCCAATCCACTCGATCATTGGTGGTGCTCTAAAATTCGCAGGATGTTACACAATTGCACAGAGGAAACAGAATGAGATATATATAGAGATGCCGATGAGAAGGTGTAGAACTATTCTTAGAAGCTTTTTGTGGGAAGCATAAAGAAGAAAGCCCGTCTTTAACGTAAACTTGGACGTACTACCGAAGTAGATAGTATCTTCTATGCGACCTTGTTCTCACCGAGCCAAAAGCTTGGGTTGTCGTGCCGATGAACAAGTCAACTGCTAACGATACTGGCAGATCATTGATTCCGGCGCGCCCCCACATCACTTCGTGGGAATTATCGCTTACGACGCTTTCGGCTGATGTGTCAAGATAAACTTGTACATGATGTGCGAATCCATCCAATGCGGAGACTTGAAATTGCACGTAGGTCACAGGCCAATCATGATGGGTGGCATCATCGTTGTCGAGGTCAAAAGCCGAGGTGGTAAAGTTGACGTCAAGCTGAACCCCAGTTGCGCCCACATCGAATTGGTAGGAGGTCGTAGTTGCAAACACTTCGAGGCGTGCTTGTGTGCACGCAGGTGCTGCAAGGTACGGCTGCTCTGGCCCCATCCATCGGTACACGGTGCCATCCACGTTTATCATCCCAAATGCTGTGCACGCATAGTACCAAGTGAACAAAATTTCCGAGTATCAACGATCCGCAGTGACTTCTTGACACATCATGGACTATTAAGGAATACGACTTGAATGTTTTTTTCTGATAACATCCAGCGGATACATCTGGCATAATTGTATATCTTCACTTACTCATCTTGATGAATCAAATAAGCTTACCTCCGTTTGTTGCCCCGTTCCAAAATACAGGCCACGAATCATACAAGTTGTCGGAACAACTCCAAATAGATTGATATGGCGAGACAACCGACAGCGGGGCACATGGCGGTCGGAGCGGGAGCAAAGCTCTTGCTCCTCGAGGAAAAGCGAGAACCAACAGCGCATTCACCAACTTTGTCATCGTATCACGCTAAGCTTGAGAATCGGTCAAGCTTCTCTTCTGTGACTGACAGGATCCATCGATCGGAACGTCGACACAATCAAGAGCGAAGAAGGAAGAAGGAGACAAGGAGGCCGTGTTCGAAAAAATGCTGGGTTCAAGATGCCAAGAACATTCTTTGCACAACTCAACAGCTCGTTGTTTTCTTCACCGACACGGAAATTCGGTGTTCATTTTCTCCAAAACCCGGGATGATGTAATCTTGTGTGGTAACTTAGTTGTGCGGGATCTCCCGTTCAATCCCACCTTTCCCTTCGGTAACATTCGTGAGAGTGCCATCCAAGGAACTTTGTGTCCTTGAACCTGCGCTTGGCACGGGACTCGACAGGCAAAGCTATAAAAACTTCGCTGAGACCTAGATAAGATTAGCTTGGTTCAGCTTTGACCCGTGCGCCCAAGGTAATTCATTGTTTATTCATGGGAACTGTTAGGATGATCATTCTCTATCTTGCATGATTACCATGTTCTGTATTCTAATGGCATTGCTGTGTGGCCGTAGCACAATCATTCGACGCTAAAACTAGCGTGAAGAAGCTGCGGGGTAGATATTTGCCGAAGCTCAAGTTCAGCGTGCGGTAAGTTCTGCACTGAAAAGTGCATACTTCTGTTCGGTTCGTCGGCCCGCTCACTCATTCAGCGATGACCACGCCGCAAGACCCAGACAATCCATTCTCCGCGAAGTGAGCAAATTTTTAAAGGCAGAAGATTTTTTTGGTACTTTTCATATTCTGAACGAATTCGCGCGAAGCATTGTAATGCGGCATCGTACAACATGACTCCATGGGTGGTTGGCCATTGTTCCATGCACAGGTACAAAACCCAGCTATGCGTGCACTTTGAGTCGCGAGGGGCGTGCAGCTACGGCAATCAATGCGCGTTTGCGCACGGCAAGTCTGAACTGCAGCAGAAGACTCGCGCGCCCAGGGAAAAGAATAACACATACAGCAAGTCGCCTGGATTGCAGCAGAAAATGGGGCGGCACAATGGCTTGAAAGACGCAGGCGGTAAGGGAAGCAAAGGCGGCAAAGGCGGCAAAGGCGTTGCTGGGAGCAGCAGCAGCGGTAGTTTGAGTAGAAATCAACATGATTATGGCAGTAATATCGGTAGCGGCAATGTCAAGAGTTGGACAAATACCTATGACAGCGGCGCGGCTAATGGCGCTACACCACGTCATTTGAAGGAGAATGCACCTCACCAGGCAGCAGCCTTCGCAGCGCCTGAAGAGCCAGTGGGCAGGTTGGGCGCTGGGTGGGATGACTATGGAAGCGACTTGGGTGGTGGTTGGGATGCGGCTACTCTAATGGACGAGTTAGCAACTGCGCCAGCACCTCAGGAAGCCCATGCGCTACCCAGGGAAGTTAACGTATATGAAGGCAGGAGCTTTTTCGATTTAAAGAGTGCTCGTGGCATGCAGTCAACATACGGGGAACGAAACGCAATGGCCCGTGAGAATAATGCACCTTTTGTACCAAAAAAATATATCAATGGTTTGAATGATAACTGGTTCTCCAAGGCGCCTCATCATGCTTCGGCAGCCCATCGTTCTGAAGAGAGGACGATGCCAGTCCGTACGGAGCCTCCGCTGATGCCGCCGCCACCGAGCATGAGCTTTACCAGTGCATTCGAGCAGCGCTACGAGCATGGAAACGGGCAGTCCGCCGAGGCTAAAGGCGCGTTATCAAGTGATTTTGTTTCTCCTGTGGACGAAGTGGGCAGTATGTTCTCCCCCATGGGGCTCAGAGGTCAGTTTGCTTTGGGTCAGGACACCGGGGATGTCGACGTTGAGGCGTTTGCCCTCGGTACATTTGAAGGAAACCCTGGGATCGGTGGTTTCAACCAGTGCTTCAAGGACGGCAGATATTGAATACCAAGTCGAAGTTTGGGCGTCCTACGTTTAGGAGACCGGCAATGAAGATATACAAGCAAAGTACCAAAACGGCTGGCAGACACACCAAACCCATTTCATGAAATAAAAAAACAACAAAGAACGCGCAAATTCGCGCCAAATTTAGCTAGAAGCGAATACTCGCGAACCTTTTCCATAAACTTAAATTACCATTATCTAAGTCCTATCAGCTCTCTGTAGCGAGAAAACCTAAACCTATCAGGTATCAGCTATCAGATTCTGAATTCAGGGGAAGATATGATATACATCGCCATATAGAACCCATACCTAAGTAGAAGCGGGATCAATAATGTGCTTACATTTCGAAATTCGTTCTATTCCGGCATAGCTTTATGTCGCGAATCGATACGGGTTATATCATATATAATCTATTAATTGGGCCCTGTGTTGTTAGGACGCGGGAAGGTGACCACGAGTAGCGACCGTGGCGTTTGATGAAAGATGTATGGGTTTTGCTCTATAATAGGGAGAGGCCGCTAGGCCACAAGCGGCCCGCTTGGATGTCGTTGTTTGGTTTTTTAAGGGGGGAGGGGGCTTTTCTATTCACCGCCACTCCGCGGACGAGGAAGAAGTTTCTGTCCCGTTAAAGCCTCTCATGGCTCAGGGGCAGAACAATAGAACAATAGGCGCTTTACGCGCTTAAAGGAGCACTTTGACCTCTGTTAATGGAGCCCTATGTTCCGCATGTCACGAGCTTCTTTGCTCGTTGCTCGCGCCTTCCTCTTTATTGTTCAGCGGAGTGCGCGACTTCCCCTTTATCTTTATTGTTCTGCGGAATACGCGACATTCACAAATAACTCGCTTTTTGCATATTTTACGAGGAATTTGGTTAATTCTCCTCCCTCTCCTGGATCATTCCGCACTTGCTTTGTTTGCGCAACGCACGCGCATTTCCACTTCTTCCCGAAGCACTGGCTTCTATGTCATGTGTCAGTGTCATTTGGATTTGGGTTTGTATTCCGCATTGCATTACGAATTAGTAGTAGTTCGGCGCGTTCGAGGTTAGGTCTTTGAGATGTCAAAGTGGAATGCTGCATGTGAAGGATATAAAAAGCGAACTGGGGTATACTTGTTATACGTACAGCTCTCTTCAAATGCGCTCACTAAATTTTACACTAGGCATGCTGGGGGCTGGGTTTGAGACTAAAGCGGGTGCTGAAAATTACGAAGAATAAGTTGTGCTAATGCAACCCAAGTGGTAAATCTTTGTTTACAAAAGCCATTCGTCAGAATAGCCAGGGCTTTAGAAGATAGAACCATTGCAAACTTCATCGGTCGTGTCGCAAGGCCACATGCGTCATCGGAACATAGGGATTTCTTCCGCTTTGTCGTAGCATGGCAAGAAGCGCCATGCATAATACGTTACTCCGCCAAACGCACATTTGGCCAGCGCATTGAAAACTCTAAGCTCTGAGTCTAAGAACAATTCGAGGCCGAAAAAGACAAGGCCAGCAAATACTCCAAATCCAATTTTGGGTGCCACCGTGACGTCGTAAGCAAGCTTTCGGTCTAGGAACGCCGTTACGCTAGGAGGCGGGCCAGGTGGAGGCCAAATGGGTACGAGAGGTCCCGACAGGAAGCGCTGGAAGGCTAAAATCGCCGGTGGCATCAGAAAGGTTGCAAAAACGGCCGCTTCGAATGTGACGTTGCCCCACCCATCAGCTAACTTCGCGATCCATGAAAGGCCAAAGGCCGCGTACCGTAGGGCATGCAAGTGATCCTCACTTCGAAGACCAAGTAAATGAATACCTAGTAGGCACAAGTAAGTCGAAGTCATGATATCAGAGACTTGATGCCAATCCCCCACTGGAACGAGAAGAATGCGCTCAGTTCCTAGAGCATCGCCTGCGCTGTACGCCACTGCTGACATCAGCTGAAAGAACCCTACGAAGAGCTCAAAATGCCGCCGCCGCTCGAATATGAGTTTAAGAGACGGTAGAAAGGAAGCACACGTCCCGACTGAGACCAGGAAGCGTAGCAATTTGAAAAGGATTTCCATCGTTTAACCGAGGGCTTGTTAGCTAGGATATTCAAGGTATGAGTGTTTCTGGCAAGACCACTCGAACTACTTACGACATTGGCATGCTCTACAGCTTCGATTGTGTACAGGATGAGTCGACAAAAAAAGCTACCAGCTACGATATATTAGCTATATGTCAATGGATATTGCCGCACTTTTAGAACTCCTCGTGCGAAATTCTTAGCATGCTTGAGGGCTCGCGAGCGTCGGCGTTCACGAGTCTCGTGCGCTCTATGGCTCTGTGCTCTATGCTTCCTCTAAATATTCTTGTAATCTTAGTCTTCTTCTTGTTGTCACTATATTAGACAGAGCCCGATCGATGAATCGGTTAACGATGAAGCAAAACCTGTACTCCTTCTCGTGTTCTCGTGGCGGCGGGAGTGATGACAACTGCAGACCTACCTAACCTGATGGATGAGCTGCCTGCTGAACTGATCTGTAACAAGCGACATGCGAAATACAAGGTCAGCCGCTCCGCACGCTTAGCAAGGTCGTCATTAGTTTACTCTTGTGTTTAATTTTGAAGCCCTAAAGCTAATACTCCGTTGCCAGAGTATTCTAATCTTGTCAGATAAGTTACTGTACCGATATGGACAAAGAATTAGTGTCTTCACACCTCCTCGAAACAGCCGCGTGCCTCGGGAACATTGAGGAGTGTTCGAGACTGGTTAAAATAGAGGGAGCATTTGTAGATGGGGGAATATCTCCGTGGAACTCTACTGGTGCGATTCCACTGCATCTAGCGGTTCAAGGCGGGCATGAAAAATTAGTGCAAGTCCTCGTCAAAGATCTGGGTGCTGCTGTGGATGCTGTGAACTCACGAGGCCTCACCGCATGCGCTATCGCCGTGCGTGAAGGCCAGATATCAATGGTTCAACTGCTAGTTCAAGATCTTGACGCAAATCCGAATGTACCAGACATGCGCGGCCGCACTCCAATGTATGTTGCAGCGATGAATGGCCAATGTGCAATAGTCAAGCTGTTGCTCGAGGCAGGGGCAAACCCTAATGTGGCCTCAATTAATGGGCGGACCCCAGCTTACGTAGCTGCGCAAGAGGGCCACTTGTCAGTCATTCGCACTCTCGGGGAGCACAGCGCCGATTTTGATCTTCCTGACCAAGAAGGGCGAACTCCAGTGTTCGTGGCAGCAATGTGGGGGAATACGCCTGTTCTCCGCGTTTTAACGCTCACTTTTGGTGCTGACGTGACGGTTGTTGACCACAATGGGTAAGAAAATTAGTGAAGCTAATGATTTAGTCTTCAATGTACACTAGATTGTTTGCGGGTAATCAATTTGTTGCCCTTTTCCTCTTGGCCGTAGGTGGACGCCCATTGCCATTGCGTCTGCGAATGGTAGCGAAGCGAACGTTAGACTCCTCGTCGAAGAAGTCGGCGTTGGCGTTGAAAGTCCTGACCTGAATGGTTCCACAAATTTGCACATAGCGGCGACTCAAGGCCACGAGTCTATCGTTCGTATGCTCGTCTCAGAATTTGGGGCTGACGTTGAGGCAAGAAATGTTCGCGGCCGCACTCCGATTTTTGGGGCAGCTCAATCTGGGTACTGCGACATTGTTCGTCTTCTTGTGACAATCTACGAGGCGAATCCTCTGCATATTGATATCGAAGGGTGGACACCGGTACGTCGAAATACTTGCAACATCTGTACATTTTTACTTTTACTTTGAACTGAGAATCTTGATACTGATAATTATGTTTTTGACCGATGCGCGATTAATTGTTTATTTAACAGGTAATGGTTGCGGTTTTCCATGGGCGAGACTCTACTGTTTGGACTCTCATTCAACTGCTTGGGGTAGACGTGAACACCGCTGACTCCAATGGATGGACTTTGGTTTTGATTGCTGCCCAGCAAGGAAACGACAGTTGCATTCGTTTGCTATCTGAACTCGGTGCCGATATCAATAGAACCAACCACGGAAATCGATCACCACTTTACATATGCTCAAAACGTGGACACCTCTCTACTGTCAGGCTACTGATAGAGTTGGGCGCCGACATAGAAGGAGCATCGGCCGATGCAGCGCTTAGAGTGGCCGGAGTAAATGGACGTCAGGACATTTTCGACCTTTTAACTCGGACACGAACCATAAAAAATGAGGCAAGAATCGGTGATGTCAATGGTATCTTCAATCGTATTTTGAATGGCAATATTCCTCCGACGAAGCAGTGGCTGTGGCTTTTGTCATCGCATAATCACCGAACGCTTCTTGAAAATGTTACTCAAGCTACTGCAGACGTGCATTGGTGTTATGCCGTCCTATTTGGGCCTGCTGCAGACGACTCCACATTTCGTTCGCTCGTCTGCCATGACGGAAATCCACACATTCAAAAACTGATATCGAGTTTTTTGGTACCTAAAGAAGCTTCCTCGCGGAAGAACCTGCGGGAAATTGGAAATGCGATGAAAGAAAAGGATTTGAGTGCTTCCTTGCAGCCTTCAGTACACTACCTCGGGTTTCTTCAGCGCGTGCTTTTAACTTTGTTTCCTCCATCAATATTGGCGAATGTAGTGGCGTTTTCAATGGTTTTACTTGCATCGCTTTGCTTGCCTCGGCTTCGAAAGATCCTGCCTGACGAATCCTGGCACATCCACGTTCACGAATTCTCTTGCCTCGAACTGGAAAGAGTTCCTGATCGATTTGTAGATGAAGTCGTTGTTCTACGGGGTTGCTTTTTACCCAGGACCACCCAGCCAATGAACAATTGGTCGCACCTTTTGCTCGATGTAGATCAAACTCCTTTACCACGTGGTGCTCTCAAGTTGCAGGCTGAAGCACAAGGATTCTATTACTTTGACAAGACTAGACCGTGGGCCTCTAATCTGAAGCCCCAACATGAATTGCTTGACAGAGAACTTACTCTTGACGAGCTTTGGAGAATATTCAATGTGTCTGGAATGTTACACTCCTCGAAAGTCCTTCCAGGGGCGTATTCGACAGTCCGCTTACCAGCAACTATGAGTTCTGTGCTATCTCCTTCTTTTTCAAACATCAAGTCCGCTCTCCCGAAGGATCTTTCAGAAACTTTTATTGAATCCGCATCAAATCGCGCACCAAATCTATGGCTGGCATCTCCTGGCGCATTTGCTTTGCCGCACTATGACCTCGAGCACAATGTTATTTTGCAGCTTCAAGAAACTAAGCACTTCTGGTTGGCTCCGCCTTCGAATCATAGGAGCCATTCTGCTATGCCCCTCCATCCATCTTTACACCCGCATTGGCGGCACCTCATCAGCAAAAGCGTGAGACCTCCGTTTGGAACGCCGCTTTCAAAAGTTATTCTTGGCAGATATGCAAAATCTGTTGATCTCCTTCCCGGTGATGTGCTTGTTATACCTCCGTACTACTTTCACGCCACTGAAGCTTCTGCCCAAACGACGGCAAGCGTGAACGTTTGGTTTGGGCAGCAGCAACTCGAGAATAAACTTCGCGAGATTGTTCTGCCCCTCGACAGTTCAAGCCGCTTGTCAGACATTGTTGCAGTCATTTCAGAGATTGCCTTATCAAATTGGCATTTTGGAACTTGTGACCACGGGGTAAATGCTCAAGACAAGAAGCCTTTGCTTTCAGAGATGAAGAGACGTTGCGACGGGCTCGCTTGGGCTTATGATAGCCTGGACTACTACTCGCATTTAAAACTATCAACCGAGTCGCGTCCATCACTTCTAAAGTTGGTGGAAATGATTGAAACCGTCCTTTCCGGTAAGAGAATTCATTTCAATATCGTTTCTAAGTCAATTCTTATAACTCATTCCAAGCTTACGATTTCCTTGTATACAGGTGAAGCAAATTGCGCTCGGCGAATCATCGCACTAAGTGACTACCTCGAAGAAATTGCCTTTTTTGCGTATTCAAAAAGCAAACGGGATGGCGTACAAATTGGTGAAGTGATGACTCAGAAGAAAATGAAAATCCAATATTGGCTCCCACTGTGCAGCGTTTCTGAGTACTGAATAGATGTTTGAGCTTCTGGTGGTAATTATAGTTGTGGGATAGAAGGCCCATTAACCATAGCTACTCTTATTCGCCAACGGATTGATGCCACTGCTAAGTTATTTGCTGACACGCATTATTCCCCCCTGGCTACATTATAAAATAATAGTCCTAATGGCTAGTGGCACGTAAGATCTGAACTATTCGGTATCTGCTAGTTCTATGGCAGATGTCGCAGGATTGGATGCCAGGATTATAATTAAGCCACCGCAGAAAGCACCGAATAAATGACATCGCACGGTTCAGCGTTATAAGTAGAAAGTTAAAAGTTTCTCATTCCCCCGCCGATGCAACTAGCGACGTTTAGCGTTGAGGCACCCCTTTTGCTGGATTGGTATTGATATATTGCTCGAACTTTGCGATATAAAGAATTTAACGCCGATTTAATCCCCTTCAAGAAATTAGGCCCCTCGGGCTTATACATGAATCGTTTAGTCCCGGCCCCTCGGGACCAGTCTCATGAACTCGTCAATCTAAGTTAGGTCTTCTTCTTCCGCTTCTTCGCCGCCTTCACCTGATTCAGTTCTATCTTGTTCAGGAATCGAAGTTGTGACAAATTGAGACTCAAAATTATACGTCGAAGACGCCATCAGTGTTACCGATCCCATGGCACCGAGGCGCTCCCAGCCAACCGCACTCGCAATGGACGGCGGCGCGCAGACTCCAGCCAATGGGAGGACCAGGCTGTGGCGGAACGACGAAGTAATGGTGGCGAGCACGGCCGAGCAGTCGCTGTTGAAGACGTTGTACACCGTGGTGGCCTCTACGTCTGCCCGAAGGCCCCAGCCAGCCACCATTCGACCGCAGGCATCCTTCGACCGCAGCGGGCCTCCCGAAAGGGCTATTGTCAAAGGACCCGCAGCGCTGGAGTCGGGCACGAGCACAGCGAGCTCGGGGTTCGAACATAAGCGCTGCACCTGAGGAAGAAGGGCACACGATAAGATGGCACAATGTTCAGTACATTACAAGCATGAAGTTGGAATATATAATTGCGTGTTCACTTCAACGCACCAAACTGAAGCTCCAGTGTCCACTTTCTGTGCGGTTGACAGCTTTAAGCAGCGACGCAGCAAACGTGCGCAGAACACCACGGCCCGAGGCATCATCAGAGCCCAAGTCGCTGAATATCTGCAGAGGTCCATTTGCCGGCTCCAGTGCAATAGTGCTGTCCTCCAGCTGTTTAGAATGCCCACTCGCAGGTGCTTGCGACGGCAATAACGAGCGCATGCGATCTACCAGTATTTTGTTCACGCCTTCGTAGCCAATTTCGCCGCCAGAAACTCGTAATCCATCCACACAAAGCACGTCGCGTTCCACATCACGGATCGCCTAGTTTGAAAATCCAACCCAACACACGCACGCACCATCATATGATCAAATAGATCGAACGAGATTGAAAAAAGCATTTGAATTTCAACCCAAATCACATGAACGCACTTGGTGCTGAGACATATCCGCATCGCCTCCATCGTTAGCTGCCCCTGTCAAGTCAGCCACTACTCCAATCGGAACGATTAGGCGGTCCCTCGGCACGTTTGTTGCAGTCTTACTCGGAGTGCAAGCACCAAACAATGCTTGAACCAAACTGGAAGAGGAGTGTACCGCAGTATGATACATGAGTGGATAGTGATAAAAGAGCAATATTATTAGAAGACGCACCTCTTTTCGTCAGAAGCATTCGCCACACTGTTTCCAGCTTCAGTGAGTTTTGAAAGTAATGTATTCTGATCACTAGTTTCTGGGCCTGGAAGTGCTATAACGCTATCATCGTGAGCGTCTCTATAGGTTCCCCGTAAATGGCGTAATTTGTTGACAGCTTGCACACGGCGTTCAAGAACAGGGGCATTCTCGACTGGACTAGACACGCCCCGAGCAGTTCGTGACATCAGGACGTCATCCAACACAGCGATTTGCCTCACAAGCATGACCTCGAGCATAATGGTTTCTTGGCTCCGCGCCTTAGCTGGTGCTTTACGTTCAGAGCTCCGCAGAGCCTGAATGTCGTTCTCCAACTCATGAAGCGTCAAGCGAATCATTCCAATTCTAGGGATTCCTTCAAGTCCTTGTTATAATTTAGTTAATTGCTCGATTTGTAATTCCCGTTGTATAATTTCCTACTACGTTGTATCAAGGGCATCTACAAATTCTTGGTTGTATTTTGCGGCAGCCAATTGAGAGCGTATGCACAGCTTGTGTGGAAGATGCTAAAATAAGCTCGGAAGATTATCCACAAGCGTATCTTATCTGCTCGTGCTGCGCAGGCTTGCTAGACAATTTAGATGAGGCACCTTCTATCTATATCGATTAGACTATGTGCTCGTAGCAGTGATGCGTGTCCTTTGGAGCTACCTACGTTATTCAAAAAGCTCTTAGGTTTAGTTTGGGCTGCTTTGCCTTTCCTCTCTATTACCTGTTAGCCTTCTAATTCCGGCCCTTCGGGGCGGGGCTTGTTGTCTCAAAATGCCCTCACGGGGTGAAAACGCACGTACGGGGCGTAATATGCCCTTACGGGGTTCCTGCAGGAAAAACAAAAGGGTAAAATTTGAAACAGTCGTTTTTAAATTGGTCAAAAATCAAGATGGTCGTTTATAAATTCGAGAAAATCAAGATGGTCGTTTTCATTCTTTTTTAAATCAAGATGGTCGTTCAAATTTGAATAAAATCAAGATGGTCGTAACACAAAATTGCATTAAATCAAGATGGTCGTAAAACAATTTAAAAATCGAAACGGCCGTTTCAAAATTAAAAATATTCAAGATGGTCGTTTAAATTTTGGAATATTCAGATCGGCCGTTCCTATATCCAATATTTATAACAGGCAGTTAAGAACGCAAATACACAGCAACTTGGTGACCCCAAGGCGGCGTCGGCCCACCCATGATGGCCGCTGGTTATCGCGTTGGGCCGGTCGGGGCAACAATACTTGGTGTGGCCCGGCCGGTACAGAAGTTACAGCTGAAATAGCGCTTGTTGTCCTGCTTCTCCATGAAGCCACACATGCTTTAGATTGGATTAGATTTGAAACCACGTGCCTTGATAACATGTAATATATCTATATCTATAATCGATATGATAAGGTTAAGGGCTCGTGAGCCGGGAGTTAATAGGCTAACACAAATACAAAGCGGCGTGATTTTATATTCTCTTCGGATTCGCTGAACTAAATTCGAATTCGGTGCGCGAAAGAGATATGGCTTCAGCGCCGCCTTTAGGACCGACGACCTGGCGTTGGGGTCAGCGAGAACAAGCGTCTTGGAGAAGCTCGCGGAGAAGGAAACGATCGCATTAGCGAAGCCAGCGACGAAGCAGGTTACAGGCAAAATGCTTGACTTTGTGGAGTCGGCTAGGGTACCGATGCCCTTGGGGCCTTCCGTGTACTTGGTGGCCGCCAAATCATCTAAGCCTTCTTCTAGCGTGTCTACGTCGACCTGGAGCAGCTTCAAGAACCCCAGCGCAGTGGTGTTATCGGCGGCTCCTTCGTTAGCTCCTTCGTGGCTAAATTCGTTAGCTCTTTCGTGGCTAGGGTCATCGTCCGAGTCTCCGGTATCGTCTGAGTCTTCATCTTCGTAGTCTTCTACGTCCCCGTTAGCTCCTTCGTGGCTAGGGTCTAGGAACTGCGATGCTATTCCTTAGGAAGGTAAAGTGGATGGCTACATCAAAAAAACTCTTATACTTCCTCTCCTGCCAAATGGAGATCAACCTCAAGGTAGCCACTCCCTTTAGGCCTAGTAACAAAGAATAAGCAATTATAAACCCCAAAGTGCTATATTTCCGTCGCGGCTTGCGGAAGCCAAGAGAGAACCATCAGGGTTCCAAGCGAGCGCAGCTACAGCAGCTGTGTGCAGCTTCAGAACGGCAATTGGCCTGTGGGGCGCTTCCCACTCGAACAGCCGCACACGGCGATCCCAGCCACCACAAGCGAGCAATGCAGTGCTGTCGTTGTTGTTGCAGTTGCTGCTACTGCTGCAATTGGAATCTAAGTACTTAGCCGCAAGTGCTTCAGCACCTGGATGTTTGTCATCGTTGCCAAGGGGGAGGCGAGCCGATGCTGGTTTTAGTAGAGCTTCATTATCACCTGCGCCATTGAGATCAAGCACACTCACGGCCAAGGCGGCATCGGCAGCAGCGCTTACGACCTGCAAGTGAGCTTCGGCGGTACTTTCAGCTCTATTCTCGTTATCGTTGCCCCCATTGTGCTTGGTGTCAGCACCAGTGCCCAAGATTCCCACTGACCCTCTACGACGTCCAACCACAACGGAAAGCACAGGCTCCTGGTGCACTTGTTGCTGCCCTATTTGCGCACCCGTGCGAAGGTCAAATACCAGGATGTGACCTGACTCATAACCTGCCACCACTACAAGTGACGAACAACCCTTCAAATTGGAAGCTGCACCTTTACTGCTACTGCTAACACCGCTGGTCCTATTTTCGGCGTTGGCGCTACGAGTGCAATCAGAAGTGCTGTCTCCACGAATATCACTCTTGCAACCAATGAGATCGAGGCACATCAGCATGCCAGTCTTGGGAGTTGAGTCGGAAGGTGCCACTGTGACAACCGGTTGTTGAGGATTTCGAATATCCCACAGCTGTATTGTTGGCATTTCACTGCATGCTGTCGCCACCCATTCAGGGGTGTTCCTGCTACTGCTTTCGATTTTAGAATTGTCGCTGACAATGCTAGAGCTACTCGAACTGACTTTGCTCTCTCCCTGAGCCGAGCAATCTTGATCATCACATCCCTCAGCGTTGCCAGTATCGCTGCTTTCGCATCGTAGAACATTTTCGTTATAATTCTGGCTTGCCAAAAGGCCGCCAATGCCAGTGCGCTCTAAGGAGGTCTCTTCTTTTGACTGACCCGACGCAGCAGAAGGTGCTGGGGTCTGCTCACTAGGTTCACACACATCATTGTGCCCACTTGAAGGCAACTTCCTATCTTGCACCCAATGAACAGTAGCGCACTTGCAGAAATTATATGAGCCTGTGTAAAGTGTTGCCAGTAAACCAGGCGGAGGGTTACTTTGAGGACCGCCAGCAGCACGGCGAGGCTTGCAGTTCAGCTGTGAGGCGTCCCACACACAGAGCGCACCGTCACGCCCCTGAGTCAGGAGTCGGCTTTGGTCGCTGCTGTTGCTGTTGTTGCTGCTGCTGCTTAGTGCTTGAACCTTTAGGATTGCAGCACCTGCGTGCGGTTGCCATGAAGCTACAACCCTACGGGTGGCTACGTTCCAGAGCGCTACTTCGCCAGCTGCGTCACCAGAGAGCATACACGGAGTGTCAGCGATTGTGGCAAAACATACAGTGGTCAAAGCGCTGTTGTGATGTCGCAGAGTGGCGACGGGGCGAGGCGCTGGCTTTACGAGTGCGGACATGACTCCGAGTATACGTAGATTCGTGTACGAAAGGTACTCAGAGATTATTCAAGCATTATTGGAACTAAATGAACTAAGAGTAGATATCTCTAAAGAAATAGGCGAGAGAAGAAGGAACAGATTATGAAGCTCTGGTATGGCAGCAAGAGAGGCTATAGATGAGGCTGCACGAAACACGAAAAGTAGTAAGCCTGAACTCTTTTCAGGAGCTACAGATAGTAGCCAAAAGTTCTTGGGATCTGTATAATAAAAGTGTCTACTTTTTTACTTTGTAGCTACGGTATCTATAGTGTCTTGAAGGATACTATACATATCAACAACAGTAAAATGAAAGCATAGCTCGAGCATTAGTTAGATGGCCCGTATCAAGATGTTGAGCTCACTTCTCTTACTCTGGCTGGGATTGCATTCATGCGCTAGTAAACAGTCCGAGAAGAACAAGCTACTCGACTTGTACTCCCAGATCTTGCTCCTCAAGCCCGTCAAAATGCCCGAGGTTCGTGCAAGTGCTAGTTATTTGGCGCTGTATTGAAGGAGAAACAAGGTGGGGAGCTAGCATCAGTAAGATTGTATTGTAGGATGGGCTTGTAAACGAGTATTCTATCGAGCATACTCGATTTGATACATCATATCGAGGCTCTTTCACGGACCTCCTCTTCCACCTTTCATATCTTTCGATGCCTCCAACCATCATACCTCTTTGCTTTGCTTGTCCTCTTCATTCAGCACACCCTGCGCAGTAGCAAGCAAGTTAACAAACCCCTTGAGCTCGCTTCAGGCCACCACAGCGACGGGATACCTCAACTCCTGTCCCGCATTACTGCAGCGCGAAGCAAGGCAGAAGCCACGCGTGCGGCGATCCGGCAGCATTGGGGCTTGGCTGACAGCGACGCAGCGTCCTTAGACCTAGGGGTAGGGTTCACGAACCGCAAAGGCAAAGCGGAGCGAGGCGCCGATTCTAGCCATGGCCCTGCGCGCAAGGTCTTAGTGGGGAAGTTGTTGAGAGCGGTGGTGACCAACGACCGCGCGTTTACGGTAGCTTTCGCTGGCACTTCCGTCACGGCCGGCCACGACAACTGGTAAACGTACATATTCTATGCTTATTTACTTTTCCTTTCTTGCGACGCCTTTGATTATCTATCCCAGTGCTGAAGCATTTCCAGCCCGGGCTCAATCTGACTTGATATGGCCCTTTTTTACAGGTTCAACCAGTCCTACGCGCATGCGTACGAGCGCGCGTTTCGGCCTGCCTTTGGTGCTGCCGGCGGCGTTTTAACGGTCCGCAATCACGCCATGGGTGGGAATGCCATAACGCCGTCACATTTCTGCGCTGTTGCTCAGCTCGACTTCGGCGGCGATCTAGATTTGGTATGAAGCAACAAGTATGATGCTCTAGTTTGTTTCAACAGTCTTTTGGTAATGCACAACTCAAACAACAGTGAAAATTTTGTCAAGGTATCATCTCTCAGTATTGAAAAGTAGATGTTTGCAATAGTTCCTGTTCGTTTCAGGAAGTGCGCTCATCTCTCGACATTTTTTACCTGTTTCTTTCCTCCTTATCTCGTGCTTTCTATACATTTATGCAGGTTTCATACGAGTTTGCGATGATTGCCAATCGCGACGACTGCCGCTTTGAGTACTTCATGCGTTCTATTCTACTTGGCCCTCGCCAGCCTGCATTCATGGCCTACACTACTAGCGGTATTGATAAAAAGAAGGATTAAAAATGAATCTCAATGCCTCTCACATATCACCCATCGTTACTTTCCTTGATGTTGTTTTTTCTTCATTTCTCTGTTTTGTTTTTTTAACGTTTCACTCTCAAAAGGCGTCAGCTGGCGCGAAGATGCAGACAAGAACACTGCCCCTGCCTCTGGCGCTTACCCAGGCCCTAAGTTAATTACCAAGCAGAAGTGCAAGGGGGCATGGGTGGTGGAGCATTACGCGAAGCAGGGCGCGCATTTCGGAGACCTCGCGCACATCGCGCATGCCATTGGCCACTTGCCGCAATTCCGCAGCTCGAAAATGATGGGCTTGAAAAGTGGGCCGACTGCAAAGGTAGGCTTAAAGCAACAGAAATTTTGAAGGGATTGGCGTGCTGGCGTGCTCGGAGAATGGAAGTATACATTCTGGATTGACTTGGGAGCGTGGGGCATAGGACAGTTGTTGTAGCTTAGGAATGTAATGTTACGGAGTGGTCGCTCGCTGAAGACAAATGTTACATATATGTGTGCGAAGCATAGCTTTTACCAAACCATCTCCATTGTGCCCGTTTGTCTGGTTGATCGAATTCACACGTTTATTTTTCTGAATGGTACAGGCGATTCACGGTGGGAAAGTGCCATCTTTCTCGGACGTGGCCCTCGGAGTGGAAGACGACGATCGCTACAGCGGCGGTGATACCACATTAGGGCAGCAAGACCCTCGGAGGCGGCGTTTGGCGCCCTTTCACCCGGGTCCCGGGGCCCACGAGTGGCAAGGGCAAATGCTGGCCCACGCGCACTTGGGCCTGTTGCTGGAAGCACTGGGAATCGCGGAAACGGCTGCGCAGGTATTGTCGCATATATTAGTGCATGCGCGCTTGAGATGTTGTGCATGCAGTCTACTTCACTCTTTCCTCGACTTACCAGGCTTCAAAAAGCGTACGCTTTTATATCGAGGCAAGAATGAGAGTGGCTTGTGCCAATGTGCATCACGCGCAAAAGGAAATAGATGGAGGGAGACAAAAGGCACGGTGCTTGGCGTGCCTGTGCCTCTTCCTCAATTTGCGTCTGTGCGCTCATGGAATTGACATCTGTGCCGTCATTTCTTGTACGGCAGGCTTACTTAAAAGAGACGGGTTTTGCAGGGGGTGGGGCGGGGCCTGAGGCTGCGGACGCCCTAGCCGAACAGCTAGCTTCTCATTGGTCGAGAAGTAGCTCTGCAACTGGCACTAGTAGCAGCTCTGCAGAATCGCAGCAGCATCAGCAATACCATAGTTTACCGGAGCCCCTCGGCTGCCACAAGCCTTACTGCGAAGCCCGCCACGCCCAGTGTTTCTCGACCTATACCCCTCGCAGCCCTGCTGCTGACCTTGCTTCCCTTGCAGTGGAAAAACCTGCTAACAGTGGCAGCAGTGGCGACAGCACCGGTAGCAGCAGCAGCAGCAGCAACAGCAACATCGTTAGCGGTGCTGCAGAAAAGCAATATTCGGGACTTCCGGTCGTGTTGGATGCGAACCCGGGGCGATTTCCGCGCAACACATGGACGGTTAGCTTGCCCCCAGGAGCCGAAATGGAAAAGCACGCGTCGTTTGGGTACTTGGACTTCAAATTCAGTTTGCGGGGCGATGCCCAGAGCGGTGTGCTGACGTTGCGCTTCACGACGACGATTGACCAATCGCCACTGGTGGTGTGCCAACCGCAGTGCCCTTGGGGCAAGTGCAAAGGTGGACAGAGGTTCCTGAGCGACCGCACGGCCATCACTTGGACGTTGAACGGTGACAAAATAACGATACCCAAGCCTGAGTCTTTACCGGAAGAAGACAGGGCCTTTCAAAAGGATGGAGTGTGCGCTGTCCTAGGGCGGGCTGGTTCTACGGGTTTGCATGAACTGACTGCAGAAGTCCATGATGGCGTTGTATTCATGTCGCATTTGCTTTTCTTTTGACGCAGTGTGCCTGAAAACCTGGCCTGGCGTCTCTATCCCTCAGGAAGTCTAGAAATGTAGTGGTATAGGGACCTAATGACGAACTGCACGCTGCACGGCATCCGATATCGGATATCGAGTGGGCTGAAACTACAGGTACTACTCTACACTTACATTCAAATATTATGAAAGGCACTGTATTAGAACACTACTGTAGATATATTGCAACTAGTGTAGGGCGGGGTTAATAACCCAAATGAAAAAAAAACCAAATAATTGGGTTATTTACCCCCAGAATAACCCTGCCTAATTGCTCGATTTGAATGAAACCCCTCATTTCTCCGCCTTTCCCACAGCTTCTACCATATAATGGCGCTTGCTGGAGAAAATTTGACTTCATTTGGCGTTGCTGAAAACCGAATTTAACCGAAAATAACCCCCAAAAACCTAAAATAACCCAAAATAACCCTTTACCTTCCAATTTTTGGGTTAGAAACCATCACTAATTGCAACACCGAACTCAGCTTGAAAATAAATTCTGAGAATTCAGAATGTATTACCCAGGATGCCGCAGATTTATTGTCAAATTGTTTCACGGTCAGCAATAGAAGAATTTACGAATTATTGCATGTTGTAGGTTGCACATGTATTCAAGTTATGAACTCGTAGTAGGTTGCAATTGTAACGCGATCAAAACGCCATCAAGATATTTTTCATCGGTTTAGCAGGCGCAACGATTTACGCGGTCAACAATTCATAACGAAGGCCTTGAAAAGAACAAGTTGTTTGTCGTTGCCATCAATTCAAAG
>Ga0307979_1000398_pt1 | contig 29146 bp, 35 predicted proteins | sample OrgLakmetage1058_FD_201833 | JGI IMG/M metagenome (GOLD analysis project Ga0307979, IMG submission 201833) | Saline water microbial communities from Organic Lake, Antarctica - #1058 | ecosystem: Environmental > Aquatic > Non-marine Saline and Alkaline > Saline | place: Antarctica: Organic Lake...
ACCTGGGACGTGACACACGAACGAGCACTCAGTCCCGCCGACTTGTTCGGAGGAAAGGCGCCAGTTGGAGCCTTAATTGGCCTTCTGGAGCGAATTTGCTAGCGCATTTGCAGCTCAAGTGCATTCCGCATGTGCCTCTGTGACTGCTGTGTACTTGCCTTTCTTTGTTTTTGGGAGAGTACTAACTACTACTGTAGTAGACTAGACTAGCTAGGGCACTTCTGTACAGCCATAAGCTGCAAAATGTATTTGTATTTTCGTGCACCTGGATTCTGGACGATTCTGGACAATCTGATGAGAAATAGTTGACAATATGGATTTTAGTGCACCTACCACCATATCAGATAGGGTTCGTAAAAATAAGTAACAGTTTTGACCCAAATAAGTAAATGATTAAGTCAATACGGTATATGCGATGGTATATACCGTATATTAGGGCGAGAAAGTACCATTTTTAGAATTCCGGTTTTTAAAAGTCCCAAATTTCGTTAAAAATGGAAAAATCTGTTACTTATTTACCTATATAATTACTTATTTGGCCACAAAAATTTGCATATATAAGTAATACTTATTTTTATCAACCCTAATATCAGAGTATGCCTTTTTAGTAAACAGTCAAGAGGGTCAACAAGGGTATCTGAACAATATGGCGGTTGTTCTCGCTAGCGATCAAGCTTTCTTTCTTCTTGCTGGCAAGAGGCTAATTACCTTTGACGAATTGCATGAGTAATTATGTGAAGCCTGCATATTTATAGTAAGAAAAATCTATACATTAACTCTCGTGCAAATCACTTGCTTTGCGATGCTCATCTGTACATTGCAACTTTAAAATATTAGTCAAGTAGTGGATTAATCCTTCTTCGGCACAGTAGCTCAGCTTAAAGATAGTTTTCATTTTCATCTTATGTTCTTCACTTTAAATGTTTAAGCATGAAGTCCTGGTTGAGATTTTGTTCGAGCCGCTACGATGAGCGAGTATATATAGCCCACCTCACTCCACGGATCATTTCCTAGTAATCATAATTTTCACGATGGCGTACACACGGTTGTGTATTGTTTAAAGTAAAGTATGTTGAAGAGGCCTCGTGGGGGGCTATCGAGATTATTAGTTTCATTTACCATGGGCTATTCTGTCTTGGCCGTGAATTTATCTCCCTCAATATCGATGGTGGAAGATTTACCGTATCTTGAGGAATTCCGGCAAGGTCAGCCGGAGCTCGGAACGAATGTAACGTGGGATATGTACCACAGGCCAGTGCAAATCAATTTACCTCATATATATCGCCGCACTGGCACTCGTCGGCAGCGCGCAGCCCAAGAAGGTGAAGCACCCGTGGAGGAATTTGAGCATAATGGAATGGAACTTTATCTTTGCTTGTTCGGCGTGCCAGGCGTACATCGGGGCAAAGCAAATGATTCCGGGAAGCCAATGAAAGCAAAAACGAACACTGCCGCATGGGCCGTCGAGCAAACAGCGCTGAATCACGTAGCGCGGGTCGTAAAACCAGCTGAATCCAACGGTGCTAATGTGTTTGTTTTTGTCCACGGCTGGGTGGCCAACAGTGACGATATTAGCAGCATAAGAAGTCGTTATGTTGGAAACGAAAGCGTTGCAAATATGAGCCAAAGCATTGACTTAGAAGATGCAATGCGGCGTAGTTATGGCAGTCGATTGGCCGCGTCACGGTTGGAGCCCTTTATGCACGCTCATCATCTCGTGTCCATGGTACTCAGCGGTAGCGTATTTTTTAAACCACTAATGGCACATGCAGTAGTGTGTACTTTCAATGGCAACCAAGCTGCTTTCAATGAGATTAATCTCTCTGGTGGCAATTAATTATAATCTGTCGTTGCTCGGTCCCCTTTATCTTCATTTGTGTTACCGAAATTGCTGACCTTGAATTTAAGCATCTATTCGTTTGGCTTTTCAGGTGTACTCGATGAAAACTGTCTTAGCGACTTTAGAGCAGTGGCAAGCTCGTATGAAGAAAAAGGTTGAAGAGAAAAATATGGTGAATGCTGCGCATTATAAGCCTACAGCGCAGCTTTCAAAGATTTCTCAACGAGGTAGCAATTCGCTCAAAAGCCCCTTCATCGTCCTAATGCGTCATGACTGTTGGTAAGACATGCTCAAAGTGTGGAAATTAAACGTAACCTGCTCTGTCTAAACGGCACATTTGATTCAACTGCTCCTCATTGATTCTAAAGCAAATGAAGTCACTTAACCGGGTTATCAATAGGTGGTGGAAGAATTTTGAGGTATTGGGGCTAAGTTTACCATTGGGTGGAGTGGCCTCGGCCACATGGTGCGACGTTGCCGGTGTCAAGTGGGCCAAACCTGTGGTTATCTCAGATTCAAATTATAGGCAGGGAGGCCAGTCTCGGTGTGCGCTTACTTCTTACACCCTCTACAATGTGGGCCTATCAATAAGACGATAGTTGTTAAACACTTGATGATTGTTCAGAATGGAGGGCAGGAGTCTCTAGTCACACACACACAAAAAAAGATATTTTAATGGCAACCGATTTCTATTTTCAGCGCTCCGTGTACCTACTTATACCTATACTCCCGGTTGCTGCTTTCGACGACTTTCTAGGGGGTGCACGATTATTGGTTGTTGGGTAAATCATCAGCGTTGCAGACCTTTGTTGGCAGTCTGTGGTCGCGGATAGAAAAACATGAAATGAGGCCAGGCAACGAAAGAGCACATTTTGCTTTCGAGGTTTGATACTTCAGGAGAACTGAATTTGCGCTCGTCTTAAATTAATTTAATACTGAATTATGCACCCTTAATGATGCGTGTTTTTTTCTCTAAGTTGCTTTATCTATTTCTCATACACGTGACCAATATTCCAAAGGAGCATGCTGTTGCGACTGGTCTCAGAGAACGCGGCCTATGGCTACGCCATCCTCATGCGATCTCTTATGTGCACTTCACGCTCTTCCGTTGGAAGCACGAGCGTTATGACTGGGCCACGCACGATACTGCCAACAGCTCCGTAGTTGAATCAAGCCACAGATCGGAACAGCAGCATGGCAGTAATCCAGCATCGTCTGCTTTGGCAGGCACTGCTGTAGATCTTACAGTGGTGCAGTCGCTTGCAGAAGAACCTCAATGTGGTGGACCTCAAGTTTTGTGCTATTGGCCCTCTGTTCGAAGACGTCGCCGCTTCCATAGAACAATGCCCAACACCACCCGTTGACCGTAAAACAACTGCAAAACTTACGTGCTTGAGGCCTCTTGAACTCACTCTGCTCAACAAGTACAGCTATGTAAGGGATAAACCGTTGTAGGAGGGCTGCGCTTTCGTGGAACCCGACGGGCCTTGCTCGAACTGCGAATTATTAGCCAATTGGTGTACTGCATGGATGAATGTCGATAGCGCAAGTCATAATTATCTTATTCGCAACCATCTAAACTAAATTTTAATAAACAAAGAGACAGACACAGAAGCCAAGTAGAGAGTAGAGAGACAGCCCTTTTCGCTGCGTTAGGTATCTCAAGGACCTCCCAACTCCCAATTCATACTACATACAATTTATAATTCTATGTCTTTGACATAGGCCCCGAAGGACCGGAGCCCGAAGTACCTCTAAATTTACCATCCATTCGAGAATCCGGTCTAGAGTGACTAGAGCCTAGTCTAGTTAGTACTCTCCCAAAAACAAAGAAAGGCAAGTACACAGCAGTCACAGAGGCACATAAAGAATACACTTGAGCTGCAATTGCGCTAGCAAATTCGCTCCAGAAGGCCAATTAAGGCTCCAACTGGCGCCTTTCCTCCGAACAAGTCGGCGGGACTGAGTTCTAGAGCGAACTCGAACTCGAACTCCAACTAATACAAACCCAAATGACACAGAAGCCAATGCTGCGGGCAGAAGTGTACGCGCGTGCGTTGCGCGCAGTGCTAGAGCTGCACTGTTTTTGCTTTCTATATTATACTTCTATACTGTGCCTATTGCTCCTAGAAAACCCCTCGAATGAAAACTACTTTACGGCAGAAGTCCAACCTGAGGTAGTCAGCAAGCCCTAACTGGCATCTGTATCTACCGAGCCGCAGCCATTTTATCGTTTCACAGGTTCGTCGGATAGAAACCAGGGATCGCCGCCCATCTCAATGACCTGAAGCAGAACAAATAGAAATATAGAGCGATGTAAGAATGATGCCTTTGAGAATCTGACTTGTGTATATGAATCAACAATCAACAAATATGTATATGCTTTGTAAATAAGCTCGCACCCATTACTTACGTCGTCTTCCGTGTCTTGAAAGCGCTTCGGGTCGATTCCACTGTTGTCCGTGCTCCCACTTGCGAGGCCCTGGCTTCGCATGCGCGTCCGCAGCGCTTCCCTTGCATCCTCGGCATTCACTCCGCTGGCTTGTTCAAAGGCTGCTCCGGTCAATTTCGCGCGTGCAATCGCTTCCATGGCAGCCGTAGCGTCAGCGCTCGACGGGCCCTGGTCGTCGTCGTCGTCATCCAGCGGATCGCCGTATTCGTCGTACTGCACCACCTTGGTCTTGCCATCGGAGACAGCAGTAGTAGCAGATGGCTGCTCTGGAAGTGAGTCTTCGCTGCCATCTTCGAGAAACCAAAGTTCGCCGCCTTGGGCCAATACCTCTTCTTCTTCGCTCTCATATTCTGACCTATACAGATAGACTTGGAGGTCAAATACGATAATTAAAAAATAATAAAGATGTATGTTCGATGTGCAAATCAATTTTGGTATTGAACTCGATCAAACCTTGTGGATTCTGATCTTTCTCCCATCATTTGCGACATTGCAAGCATATTTTTCATCGCCGCAGTGGCCTCGTCGACGTTCTCATCACCATAGTCTGGAAGGTTCGCAATGGACTGAGCCATGGCGGACATTGGACTTACTGCTGGAGGTCTTGCTGCGACACCAGTAGTGAGCGACGATAGATTTGAATCAAGGGAACCCGCAGGCGCAGTAATGGTTGTGACTGTTGTGACGACCGTGGTGGTGGCACCTGTTTTCGGGTCCGTCGACGTCACGGAAGAGGTCGTAGTTGAGACCGAAGGTGGAGCTGGAATCAGACTAGGTACATCAAGGCCTTGTGAATCCCCCGTAGAGGCTCTTGCCTGCTGAGGATCCCACGGACATTTCCCTACAGAACGCTGGCTTTGAAACCCCTGGAGAAAGGCTGTGCAAGCATCTAGTAGCGTGGAAGCAAGCACGAGGACTAGCACTAGAGTCGACCTGTTGATGCTGTCTACCATATTCCAATCTTAGCAATGAAATGTGGGCTTCGCGAGCTGCAGCGCTATCGAGCCAGCTCTTTAGCAATACTCACCTATATAAGTGTGGCTTAAGCTATTTGTTGATGTTATTCGTAGCTCTAGCTAGCTAAAAGTGGGCTGCTGTACATACATGAGCTTATGAGGTTGATTGTTGGTTGTACTTGGTACTTGAAGTCTTTTAGTTCATCGGTTTCTGTTTGTTGATGTTCAAGCTCAAAACACAGACCTTTTTTTGGAGGAAACACCAACCATTATAGAGCAATCGTTCAAGTACTGAACTGTAAGTACTCAACATTCAACATCATCTTGCTAATTGCTCTACAGCTGACTACTACTGCAGCTAGCTGTACGCGGGAAATTGCAAGACTAGACTCGTAATACTAATATGTTGTCTCTCTTTCGCTTGGTAGTGTTTGCAATTTTCAGTACCTCGGCGTCCGCATTCTTTGGGTCAGTGATTTATGTGGATGTATGCAGTCTTGTACTTCGTGGAATCTGCTAAAACTCAACATGAGATTGAATGTAACAGTCGTCGAGGTTAGGAGTGTCGAAAACGTGAAAGGATTGCAGCTTATGCTGATTTAAATGTCACTTTATGCTACTATATATCAGGTCTCATCAAGGGCTGTCGCAGCATCGCCGGGTGGCTGTACGAGCCTCTGCCGAGACGACCAAATTTGCTTCCTTTGATGCAATGCTGACGTCTTTTGAAGAGCCTGTTGTGCTCGTCGGTAAGTTGAAAGCGACATATCAATATAGTTATGCAAGAGTACTTCTTTCGGAGTATCAAGTGCAGATTGGTCAACAACTGCACTCTAGACTGCTAGACGCGTGTGTGGGCCTGAGCAGCACGCCTGTGAATTTGAAACTAGCACACCGCATATGGAGCTTTTGGGGTGATGCATTTGTACTTCTTTCTGTCGTCTTCTGATATTCTTCTAATGGATTTGTTTTAGATGATTTGATCTTCTTCTTGTTCTGTGTACGGTTAGACTTCTATGCGAAATGGTGCGGACCTTGCCAGCTTATGGTGCCCATTCTTGACAAGGTACTATCCTTGTGTGCCCGTAGCTGACATTCATTTGAACACGCTTGCCTTTTTCATTCTGAATTTATGTTTGCTTGCTCAACTTGAAATTTGCTTGCGCACTGACACTCTCTGACTTTTGAAAAAAACAATGTTCACCACGCCAGATCGCGAGCGAGGAAGAGGGCAAAATTGCCGTCGCGAAAGTGGACACTGACAAATTTCCGACGCTGGCGGAGCGCTTTTCCGTGGGCGGCCTGCCTACCTTTGTCGTCTTCAAGGTAGTTGTCAGGAGACTAGCTACAAAGGGGTGTGGAGGGAGTTTAGGTTAAATAACTTTGGACAGTGGAGAGCCGCCTTCTTAAGTCTTAACCGTGTTTTTCATGTGTGTAACTGCTGGTTGTTTTTTGCTTTTCTTAGAATGGCGAGGAAGTGGGTCGAGTCGAAGGCGGCATGGGCAAAGAGGAACTCCTCGCGAGCGTGCAAAAGTGCATCTAAAGTCTAAAGCCCCCCAACCTAAAGGAAGGACTTAAGCTCAAGCCTTTCAGTAGAAATATCTAAAGTGCGTTGAGCTGCTTGATGATTTGGCGACCGCCGTATTTTGGTGCTTCTCTTTGACTTACCAACCCCGCTGAACACCCAAACCAAATCTTCCGTATCTTCTGTTTGTGTTCTTCTAGCGAGCAGGACTTTCGCCTACTGGTAGTCTTCCCCATTTGTTTGCTATTTGCTTTCTTGAAACCGAAGCTTATAGTAATAATAATAACTTATGTAATTTCAAGATTCTTGATTTTAAGCTCATAGCGCTTCTTATTCAAATAGGAATATATAACTTTCGAGCGTATAGCCCTTGGACCTTAGATCTTAGATTAGCCTCCATTGCCATCGCTCTTTGAGCTTCGAGTGGAATATAAATAACCCACGCAAGCCACAGATTACAGATAGACGATAAACAGGCGCCTTTCTTTCAAGTCGTTGTTTCTCTTTATTCATTTGAGGCAGCTGCCAGTGGCCAACTTTCTACTAACTTCGCCCAGTTCCAATTCCCGCAGCCCCTTCTTACCTTCTTTCTCCGCAAGCGACTTCACAAAAAAACATGTCGCCCACTCGAATGATTTGATAGCACTACTGCAAGCCAAACTTCGTCCGCCTCTCCCATCTTCTGCTTTCCTTACTTCAACTGTGTCTAAACTTCAGCTTTGGGCCAATCTATGCGAGTGCATTGTAGCCAGCTGCTCCTTTGGAAGAAGGCAGCTGACCAGGGGGTACAGGCGACGTCGGCGACCCCGCTTTTTTGGATGGGCTCGCTCCACTCCCAGTTCGACGCCCTCCCTTTTCTGCAGCCGGCGCTGACCCGCCGTCCCTTCGATTGAGCCCTTTGTAGTACACGCTCTCCTGGTATCCCGGTGAATATGACGTAACAAGAACAGAAGATGCATTAACAACAATAGATGCAACCCGGTCTGACTGTGCGCTGAGTTATTGAGAGAGAGAAATGAATGGGGAATGTTGAGAAAGAAATAGAGCGGTTTGGTGCAAGGCGGTACCTTGTTGATTTTGAAGCCATATATCCTCGGGGTGTATGTAGCGGGCTGCTGCACAGGGATCAAGTTGGGTCGGCTCAGCAAGAACAGGTGTGGGAAGGTTGAGCCGAAGTAAGCGCCGTCGACGGAAGCCGCTCGCGATGACTTTGGATGGAAAATGTCCTGAGGATATACAACAAACCATGCAAGTTTGAATATTTACGTGGCGCATTCAGTATCGAAGTGCTTCGCACTGAACGAAGGCGCTCAGAAGGGCTCGTGCTTCAAGTATTTCCCAGGTGCGCGTTCTCACGGATGCGAAGGCCCATATTCAAATATGTGCGTGCACTTTTGTCTCTTTGGTTAACCTGGCACATGGGGCAGTACACGTTGACGGTGTAGTTGCGAGGCAAATCGCTGCGGCCGACAGGGAGCACGGGCTGGCCGAGGCAAAAGACGCGAGGGCAGCGCCCAAACTGCGCCAACGCGTACTTCTCTGCCATTGCCGCAAACCCTACAGAAGAAAGATGAAGCTATAGATTGAGGAAAGAAATAGAGTAGTTCATGAGTGATACCACTAAGTGAAGTTGAACAGGAAAAAAAAAGGCTTTGATAACTTGTATAGAAGCGCAGGGAAATAATGTGAAAGAGAGCACGCGCACAACAAAGGCGAGGCCAATGCGAAGTGGCAGGATTATGAAGCACCTCGACTGGTCAGAAGGAAGCGCGCGTGGATGAGCCCGTAAAGCATTTCAGCGGCTGACTCAACTAGCTCCTGCTGTTCCTCTGTCAATGTGTCATCAACCGGCATCTGGCGGTGCAATAACAGAAAAAAAAAGACAAATGCAGCAAGCTCAATGAGGCGTTAAAACATTCACAAGAATATCCCGTCGTAAATTCAAGGTAAAAGAAATGTTTCGTATCACACACCTCTACATCCAAGATCATGTCGAGGGCGTACTCGTAGTAGGGCACCAGTGCGTTTAAGCCCGTCAAATTGAAATCGTCCTGGATGAACTCGTCGTCTACCTCGCAGAAAAACTCATTCCCCCTGAACGTACATTGTTGTAATTAAGAAAGAAAAAAAGAAGAAGGATGTCAGTAATGAGCTGGAGCGCTACGGATTTCTCAAGGCGGCATTCACACAGAGCTGTCACGCAGAGCTGTCGCACTGCTGAATCTGAGCGTAGCGCTGACACCACCCATCGGAATCTCTAGCAAATGATAGTAACACAGCGACAAAATCGTGCCCCATTTACCGCAAGGAAGTGAACCAGCTGATCCATGGGCTATCTTCATCTGAGGCTGAAAGCTCTGAAGACTCGTCCAAATCTTCTGCACCGCCGCTAAGCGCGCCGCCCTTTCCATCGTCCCGCTCTGGAGACCTTCCTCGCCCTGTCCGCGCTCGTGCTGGCCCGGACGTAGGGTTTGCTGCTGAAGCTGCCTTATCGTCAGAGGCTTCAGGAGGTGGCATCGGTGGTCCCTGCGCATTCAGAATAAAAAACGTTAGCATCGCGCGAATCCTTATGTGCCGATGGGCGGTAATTTAACATGCACACATGAAGAGCGATCCGGGTAGAGTCACTTATCCCAAGGCCCGTAAACAGTTTTTAAGGCGACATAGGAAGCCTAACTTACCCCTGGAGCTGCTGGAATAGGTGGTCTCAAAGTGCTCTTCCCTGCTTGAGAAAAATAAGAACAATGCATCAAGCAAAGGAGAGTGTACATGATAAGTTAGAGCATATGGTTCAGATTCAACCTAAACATCCATCCGAGCTAGGGTGCATGCATACCGAGACCAAAAAAAATCGCTACGCATCAGGAATAATCTTCACTTTACACACGAATAAGTACAATAGTTATAGCTGCGATTCTTCCTTCAAAGTGGGCGCACGGAGCTCTAAAATGGTATTCAAACGATTTCCTAGTTTATGTCTTTACCGTAACGTACAGCCACTTATTAGGACACGGGCAAAAAGTCTACTGAATATGGGAGATAAAAACAGCACAATGTTCACTTGCCAGATTCCATCGAATGATCAGTTGTGCCCCCGCTGCTTCTCTCTTGAAGTGGTCTATGTGCGGAGTTGAGACAGAGGCCGGACCGCGTGCTGCGTGCTGCGTAATACGAGGCAAAATTATGAAAAAAATCGATGACACACCGTTGTGTTCTAATATATTATTCCTGTTGATCAGTTGACCAATAGCACGACCACAACAACGCAACAACCATACCCGAACTCTTCACGAGCGAGGGGGCAGCGAGACATCGAGACAATCAATCTCATTCCTCGATTCCTCGATTCCTCGAACACATCTGCCAATCTTGCTTTATCATAAACCACAAAGTCATTGCTGCCGTGTCGTTGGCGTAATTCATTGATCTAGACTAGCTAAGTGTACATTGAAGTCGCCATGCTGCGCCGATGTGCACTCATATCATCGAGGCATCGTAGCACCTCGTTGTCAACTTTGCGCAGTTGCCCTCGCGCGTATTTGGGCAGCACGCCGCCTAGACTTGGAGAAAAGAAGGACGATGTTACGTCAGCGGAGCTCATTTACGAATCACCGCTGGCATTGAGCTGCCAGAGCCTCAAGCGCGTGAGCGTAACCACGGCCGCGTTGAGCATGATGTTTCCACCAGCGCTGATGCTGCAAGCCGCCGAGTCCTCCGTACCTTTGGCGGGTCAAGTGGCAATCACTAGCTTAGTGCTCGCGGCCTCGTTAGGTAGCACCTCCCTCATTCACTTCCTTTTCTCGCCTTACATCCTCAAAATGGCGCGGCATTCACCAGCTGATCAACCTAACGCTGCTATTTCTACCGATCGCCCCCATGACAAGTCTGCAAGGGCTGGCGCAGCTACAAACAAAGATATGTTCGAGGTTGGTAAATGCATGAAATGTACTCGATGCGTGTGAATCCCTCCCTGCGTGAAGTATTTAATGCGCGTGAACCACTTTTCCTCTCAATTGTCTTGCTTTTGTTTTACGTAGGCAAAGACTATGACTTTGTTTGGGGGCGAGAAAACAACGAACTTTGCTTTGAGCGAGGTCACGCCTGTCCCGAAGAATCAGCTGCGCCCGTTCGTGTCTTTTTGGGTAGGGCGCACGCCCTATTTCGTCCACGGTTCGGTCTTTGAGGACAAGGCCCTCTTGCGTAAACTCCTGGGCCGACCTTTGACTGACGCAGAGAGGGGTTTAACGCAAGCGCCCAATTAACGATTAGCTCTGTTTTTTTTGTGGTTCGAGGCAGTGGGTTTCTCACGAGATACTCAATGATGGGCCTAGTCTTTTATAACTATTTAGGACTGCACCAAGTACCAGTGCAAAAGGAAGATCTCCGATCTGGAATTGGGATGTGAAATGTAAATAATTCATATTCATGATTTAATTGGGCCTTTCGGATAAGTTCATGTGCCGTGTCAGCCTTTATCATGCCTTCCATCATCACATAAGTTCAGCCACTCTGCTCATAAGGCCTAATGTTATGGATCTTGATAGCTACTATCACAATCGGATTCTTCGTTGGGCTGGCCACGTTGCTCGGATGCGGATGCCTATGACTATGACTCGGGCGCTGCGGCAGTTGCTAGTTGCTTACTGGTTGAGAACGGTTGAGTAGCACACTCAAGGTCGAATGGATGCCCTGAGGTGACATGGGGTTGGACATTCAAGAAGGCCCTAAAGTTCAAAGGGCTATCGGTCAACTATAAGGAATGGCGCGCCATAGCAGAGGATCTAGGTCGGAGTGGAGATCGCGGACGTACATGACGTACTCGAAACCTATGCCTCCTTTCGAGAATTGATCCTACAGGGTTCATGAGAGTAAAGATGAACATTGCATTACGCAAAAGGACACTCAGCCCAGAGCCCAGTCAGAGTTGTTCTGGAAGATTCATCAAAACGCAGCTTCATGCTATTTGTTGTTGTTTCTTTGCAACTGGGAAGTATAACCTAATCTAATCTTAAACATCTGAAATAGAAATTTTCGTGGATTATGGCAAGCGATTGCCCATATTAATCCATCTAGAAGACAGAACAGTCTAGCTTGAAGTCATAACTACCATTCCAGATTTTACTGCATGGCAAATTTCGAATGAATTCAAAGGGGTAGCTGAGATCAAAGCATCTCCGTTGGCGATGAGGCCTTTCTCAATACCACTTCCGTTCTGTAACTCTAAAACCATAACTCTCCCTTGCTCGCCATTAGCTCTTATACGTGTCCATCCAACGCGCGGGCTTCCAATTTCCCTGCGACGAGTTTATAGGCATCTGTACTACGGGTGTCAGGGCTTCGATGGGTCCCGAAGGTGAGCCTTCACCCATTCCTGGCTGGCGTTGATCCGAAGCTTGCTCTGACGTTGCATTAGATTTTCTCGTCTCTTTGTGGGCATCCGAGTAGCTTGAGCCAAGAAGTTCAAGGAGCGCGACGCCAATTTCCCAATTGCTTAGGTTAAAGTGCTTGATGGCTGCTACTTCAATCGACTTGTCCTCGAAAGTATCCTTGCCTCCATTGCTACCGCTGCTGGTGGTGCGATTAAACGCCGCATGTGCAGGTTCCGAAGGGCGGTGAGACGGGTGATAAATCACCAGGGCTACATGCGTCGCGTGCGGGCGAAGGTACGTCTGCGCCACGTCCCCGTCTTTCGGAGGCTTTTTGGGGCCCTCTCCGAGCACAGCGGACGCTGGATCAGTGGGGTTGAGGGGCGGTCCAGGAGCGGGCCCTCCGCGGACTCGCTCGCCCGCTGCTGTGGCCACTCGAGCCCCCGCGAGCTCCAACGCTTGGAGCGCCGTGAGCAGCGCTAGCGTCGTGGCGATGCACGAGTGGTTCAGCCAATAGCAAAGGTCCTGTTCGTTGGCCCGTTTGATTCCTGCGCGTTTCCGCCACTGGCGCACCAGTTTGTTGACCAGGACGATAGGCTGCATGCGCCGTGCCTGGGTACGTTACACGACGACAACGTTTCATTCGAGCACAATCATACAATCATACGTGAGAACACAAATTAAGGCATTTAAGTTACTTAGTAGAATCTTTCCATTGTTTGCTTCTCGTTTGATTTGTGAGCAAGGAATGAAAGCAAAACACGAACAACAATTGCATTCACATCAGCATATATTTGTACCGCTGCCGCGAGCGGTGCCGCTTTGAGGAGGTCAACCATGGCCAGGACGTCATGCCGCGCGAGATGAGCTTCTTTGGCTTGCAGCAATTCGGACACGACGGCGCTTTGATCGTCTGAAGCACTTCCTCCTCCTACTCCTATTCCTCCTTCTCCTCCGTCTCCGTCGCTCTTTGGTGACGTGGGGCTCCCAGCAGCATTCGGCGATAACTTGCCGTTTGGCGAGTCTCCATCAGCGATTTCATTCATTGTGGAAGCACGCAAGGTTGCTCCTCGGTCCACTTCCGAGGCAGCACCGGGCGAAATGTCCTCACGAGGAGAGTCGGGCCCGCTGGCGCGGTTGACTTCATCGCCAAAACTTCTAGGGGCTTTGCCAACGATTAGCTCCCTTTCCTGCACGGTGGCTTTCTTCGCCGAGCGGCTGAAGGATTCAAGCAAATTGTCAGTGGAAGACGCGAGCAAGCGAGCGCCGGAAGACTCGGGCAGAGGACGGTGGCCTGCTCGAGAAAATGCGGAAGGGCAAACCGCGGAAAGACATTTTCTTGACTGCAATTCGGCGACATTTGCAAAAAATTCAACACTCTACAGAAAAGATTTGACGCTATACTAGTCGTAGATAAGAATAAAAATAAGTATGAAATAAGCAACGATATCACGTTATTTAATTGGTTCAAGTAGCGCACCTTCTGGATTGGGCAGAGCGCTAAAAGCGGACGCAGCAGCTGCGGCCATCTGCACGTGCCGGGTTGCTGTCGGCTTGGTTGAGCCATCTGCTGCTGCTGTCGCCTTTGCTTTGGGTGAAGCTGTCGAAGTGGTAGTGGGCGAAACAGGCGCTTCTGGTTCCTGTGTGGATGGTTCTTGGTAGCAAAAGAGGTCCATGGTGGCTTTGGTCCCGCCGGGCAACCACATTTGCAGCTGCCCCCACTTTACCCGCAACAAACCACTGCGGCTCGGCTCGTGCGGTTCGGCTGTACCAGTTTGGCCTTCTCCACCTGCAGCAGCACCGCCACCGCCGCCGCGGCTGCTTCCTTCTTCTGCATGTAATCCGCCAGCAGCAGGAGGAATGGTATTATGGGGGTTATGCCTCTTGGCCAAAGCCTCGATCCGTTTGTTGACCTTCCGCAGCGCGCCCCGCTCCAGTTTCGTTTGCCACTGGCGCGGCACCAGCCGTTGGGATTTCCCCCCTCGGGGGTTGGGCACGGAAGGCGGCGCGCGCTGCTGCAGGGGGCCTCCTTCCGGCAGCTGCCACCCCCACCGTCGGGGCCACGGGGCTGGCGCGGGAGGGGGATAAGGGCCGTGGTCTCGCATCAAATGCGGCGCGCACGCCCCCGCAGCCCGCAACAGAAACTCGTCAGCCGCCGCGACAGCGCCCCCCATGCCACCGCCACTAACACTATTATGACCGCTGCTGCTGCAATTACTGCCCGCTGAGGCAGCGGCAGCACCACCACAGTTGGCGGTAGACACCACCACATGCTTCCTACGAAGAGCGGAAGAAGAATTAACGCCAACTTCACCATTGCCACCAGCTGCAGCGGCCGCAGCTGCGTCAGCAGCAGCAGCAGCAGCGGTATCAACTGCTTCGTTGGAAAACCGCGCCACGGCTTGCAGGCAAGACGCTTGCGCGGTGGCCGTCCAAATCGCCCATTGCTCATGCGTGGACGCTTTGGCCCGGAACCACACCCGGCGCTGAGCTTCCGCCGCAGCAGTCGCCGATTTGGACTCGATGGCGTTGCCCGAAAAACGAAACTGCGGGCCGCTGCCGCTAGCGCTGCTGCGGAGGTTGTTGAAGGTTGTACTGGCAGCAGCAGCAGCAGCAGCAGAGGCGGCATGCGATGGAGACGGGGCGGTCTTCGGCCTTTGGGTAGCGGCTCTACTGGTAGCGTTTTTGGCTCTCGACGATGACGACGAAGGCGACGAGGCTCCTTTACTGTGCGACAGAGGGCTGATCGGTCCATTATTGGCCGCACTGGTCTTCAGAGCACCGCTGGTCACTCTAGCGTCTTGTTTGGCTTCAGCCCGCTCGGGATTCCATGCCACGGGCTCTCCATTCCCGGGTTGGTAGGCGGCTGCACCGAGCCACGTGACGTCATCCCAATGCCCGCCGCCGAGCACAATCGTGGAAATGTCGTCGTCGTCATCCGCCATCTATATGCAACAAAAATTTCAGCAGGAGTTCGATGGCATGAAGTTTGCATGCAATTATGGAGATGCAAAGAAATAGAAGTGTAGTGCGCATGGCAAAAATGATACCCCCATCAAAAAATCTGGCTCTCCGACTTCCTGTGTATGTCTCAATCACTTAGGTTGGCAAACACACAAACGCATACACGTGAGTACGTTCTTATTCATGTTCTAACCTCGCCGTTGATTTTGGCGACGGTGTCTGCGAGCTCCGCAGCTTTGGCCATGCCTTTGGCTTTTTCCACCTCTTCGGGGGTGGCCTCTCCACTCGCGATCTTGCCCGTTAACCTACAAAAAGTTAGGCAAGCAAATAAAGAGATCAAGATAACTTTTTGATAAAGATCAATGAAGAGATGTGTATCATGAAGAACAAGAGAGTGGGTGAAGTGGATAGAAAAGAAAGAGTTCAAAAGGCGCTACACGTGGATATTCGTACCAGGGCCGGCGCTTGGAGACTGGAATCACGTCTGGGTGCTTGAAGGGGATGGCTGGGTGCTCGTAGCGCGCTACTAGAGGTTTCGGCCCATTGACTGCAGAGGTATGAGTGCTCGCAGCGGCAACAGCAGTAGCTGGACCAGCTGTAGTAGTGGCGTTAGTCGTCGTAGTTGGCGAAGACGGCCCTGCAATCTGCACCTGCTCTTCGCCCATCTCTTGCTCTTGCAGCTTCAGCCGTTGCTTGGTCCCTGTGCTCAAGGCAGGCGTTACGCGGCGGCCTCTGGCGTGCAACCTCGCTTCAAACGCGCGCTGTTTGGCACTCTCGGCTCGCCGGCGCTTCTGCGCTGCTTCTTCGGGCGTCTCCGACTCACCCGCCCAGGTCCACCAAGCTTCCAAGCCCACCTGTGTTACATTAGAGCAACCGTCATTAAGGTTAGCTTAATTTCAGTTTGGGTTTAGAAAGGGAGTAGACCAAACAAATCAATTTGATTATTTTTCATTGTTCCAACATTTATCCTTCTCCTCCATGCACATATTTTTCGCACCTTCCACCGCCAATAGCGCTTGGCCGCCGCCAGCAGCCGCAGCCTCGTCGCCATGAGAAGGTCGAACCCTAGCCGGCTGCGCTTCACCCGCCATACAGCTGCAGGGGCTGCGATGTGCCCCGCCCACCGCAAAAAGCGCGGCCGCATCAGGCAACGCACGCGGCAGCGCTCCAGCCCAAAGCGCCTGTGTTGGAGTGCACGTGTAAGCAAAGAACGATCGAACCACCAATATAAACAAAGGTTGAGAGGAATGCAGCAATAGATGTGAGTTACATACCGCTGCAGGAGTCGTAAAATGCATTATCCTTGAAATTATACGCACGAAATGAGCAATGCAAAGAAAGCTGGTTGAAAAAAAAATCACAAATTTTACAAATGGTGACATGGCCATTATCCTGACTCCGCTCATTCTTACCTCGCTTCGGCGAGCCATTCCCAGTTGATCGCATCAATCCAGTGCCGAAAGACTTTGCGGTACACAACTTTGTTGCCATTCCTCAGGAGCTTCTCAAGCTTGTTCAAGCATTTTTGGCGCCACGCAGCGCGGCGCTTCCACGCCAAGAAACTCACGGCATACTGCACCCGCAGCAGCACCTCCCCGTGCTGGTCGTCGCCGAACGGGTCGTCTTCTTCGAGCCGCTGCTTGCGCCGCCGCTCCCGCCGGGATTTGCTGCCGTTGGCCCAGTGCCGCCACCGCTTCGCCAAGAGCTTGCGCCGCAGCAGCTGGGCCAGTTTTTGCATCCACCGCCGCTGCCTGGACGCTTCCTGGACGCTCATAGCAAACCACCCCCGCAGGGCGCGCTTCAGCTTGATTTGAGCGTAAGAACGCGCCAGGGGGTACAAGTGCACCGCGCGAAAACGGTGCGCCCGTGCCGCAAATGCCCACGCTTGCCGCGCAACTTCAGCACGGATCTGGGGCATCGGCCAGAAAAGAAAGAAAAGGAAAAGTGGAGAGGTATAAGTCGATGTTCTGTTGAAAAGTATTCATGGAAACTGCTGCCGAGAAAAACAACAACACAAGAATACAAGCACAAACGCACAAGTAAGCAAGAAAACGACATATTTCGGTAAGATAGGGCTATCAAACCTGAGGCTTGAGCCTTTCATTGCGACCGTACGCCAACTTGGCGGCATAGCGCCTCCGAGCCTGCGCGCTCATCTCATTGGAGGAATGGGCTTGGTTACCGCTCAAGGCCAGCAACTCGGCCTCCACCGGTTCAAGCAGTGGGGGCGGGCACACGAACTTGTCCAACAATCGCCGCGTGCGAGCCGGCAGGCGCCCCATAGTGCTGCGGCGCTGTGCTTCCGACATGTGCTGGGCTGTTCCTAATCCAGCTGCGTCCAAGCTTTTCGAAAGGCCTTTTCCTTTAGCATGCTTTTTCGATTGGCTCTTCGAGCGAGCACGCAACGGTGACAGGGCCAGTTGAGGAGAAGGAGCTGCCCTAGACTGCCGAATCGCAAGGTCGCTGGCCCAACGGTCACATTGCTCTTCCTTCCATTCCATGCCTTCAATACCTCCAGGGTAGTTCTGAACCTCCTCGTTCAGGTAATCTTCGTCGACGTTCTCGCCATTTGCTTCGGTGCGTTCATCAAAACCAAGACTGTTCTCGGAAGCACCACTTGAGGAGTTTCCACGGCTTTTGGATATCAAAGCTCTACTGCTGCTGCTGCTATTGTTGTTGAGCCTCGGCTGGGGTGAAATGCTCCTCGATTGCGACGACGATTGGAGCAAGCGGCGCAGGGCCGGCATTTTGGCGCGGCGTTTCTCTTCGAGCACGTACACGCAGGTGGTGCGCAAAGGGTCGCCAAACAACAGCAAGTCGCCAATTTCCAGGTCCATGGCGTGCCCCTGCAGGAGCACTGCGCCCATGGCCGCGTCTTGCGGTGACAGCGCAGCCGACGCCGCAGAAGGCTCCACTGTGGTGCCAAACGGTGACCTCCCCAAGTCGCGCAAAGAGCTGCGCCCGTCACCGTCGACTGTCAGCAAACAGTGCACGGGCGCCACGCCTGGGCTCGTGATGACCACGGCGTTGCGGGTTGGGTCAGACCCAATGCTTACGGTGGTGGAGGGCAAGCCTGGGCGTGGCGCTAACACGAGCACTTCTTGCCGCGACACGTAAGGGGCACCCGTGTCCACGACCGGTGGAGGGGCCTGCCACGGCGACGGTGCCTCAAAGGAGGGCAACGCGTCAGTGGATTGAGGGCGCGGCCAGGGAGCTTGCGTCGAAATGGCCGTCAAGCGAATCAGCGGCGGCGGCGCGCCTCGCCAGAGCACTGGGCCGCTTCCTGCGCACTCTGAGGCGGTCGCTGCCGCAGCGGCGACGTCCGCAGCGCTGGGTCGAACCACGTCATCCGTCAACGCGAGATCAGTGCTAGGAAAAGGTTCCGCACTCGTGGTGTAGGCATCGCCCCAAATAGCAGGGTCGTCCCTGTAGCTCGCGGGGGGTGCGGACACTGCGGGGCAAGCGCGTCGCTCCAGCGGTGCGGCCGGGCGGCGATACGGCAACTCCGGTGGAAACTCCCCAGGTCCGCGCAGTTGTGGGTGCGAGTTGGCGAGGGCAGCGGCGTAGGCATCGTAGCGTTGGTTCGCGGCCACCTCTGCTGCAGATCGAAAGGGCCGTGGCACTGCCGACGCTGGCACTAGCGAAGGCTGGCGCTTGCTTGTGGTAGGATGCGCCTCAGCACGGTCAGCACTGTCGGGCGGTGGAAGCCGGTGGCTGCGATACTCCACTCCGAGAAGCCGCTCGGTAGTTTCACCGGGTGTGGATCCAGGTAACGCACTACGTCGGCTGTTCCTGCTGCTGTTGCTACCGCTACTGGTCGGCGCCTTGTGCCCACGACGAGCGCCAGCAGGCTCAGTTCGTAGAGGCGTTGCGCTGTCAGACGAGGCATCTACTGGAGTCAATTCCTTCGACGACGACTTCTGGAGAGCAGCGAGCAGCTCCACACGCACCCTAGACGAATACTCCGCTGACGACTCCATACTGCGCGCTATGGTAACTAAGTCTAGTAACGCGCAGTGGCAAAATTTTGCGATGATGGCTACAGCGAACTACCTTGTGAACTCTATGATATGATTAAATAATGCGTTAAAGCATTGCTAGAACAGAGTAATATCCTACTCTTTTTACACCTGTGTGAGAACATGCTAGAGCTCGACAAATGAAAGCTTTACGTTCGCCAATTCTATTTGATATTGTGTAGCTTCATAGCTTGCAGCGTTGTTGCAGCGCGGAGCACGGAGGTATACCGTCCGTCCAATTGGTCCGTCTAACGAATTTTACAGTACGCAAAAAGTGGGTGTTGGTCGGATGTTGGATCTGCCGGGAGAATTGTATCTTCAGCGAATCAGTAATGTGTTGTACCACGTACTTACGTGTCTAGAGAAAACCAAACAGTCATTTGCCTTCCCTCTACAAGCTCTGATTTACGCGCTGGAGTGCTAGTTAGGGGCTTACTCCGTAAGCATCTTTACAAATTGGTACCTGTTATACATATATACTACTGTAGATCAGCATGGCCCGACTTTTCTTACGCACGCTTCTAGGCGTTGCCATCGTGCAATTGTGGTTGCTTCGCTCATGTGTCCAAGGTTTTCAAGCACCAACGCCGGTAAGGTCTTTGGGGCATCTGCCACACGTTTGGGTTCGGCCTTACGGCAAAAGCCTTCGCCTCAATTCCGAAAAGAGCGAGTCTCCTTCTGTCGGGACATTCGATGTGGCGATACCTGCCCCGGCTCCACCGAGCAATGCTAAACAGGCAGCAGGGCTGCTCGGGCCGTTGCGCGCCAAGCGAGTGGTCGGCCTTGTCCTCGGCCAAAGCGCCATCGGCTTAGCGGGTTTAGGCCTAGCGTGGGGCTTACACGGCTCGCCATGGCTCGCGTTTGGTCCTGGCTTCGATGTTGCTGCTCGCAGTGGGGCTCTCGCGGCGCTTGGCCTCGGTGCAGTCGCAGCCCTCCCTATGCTTGCTTTCATTGCCGTTGGAGAAGTGTTCGAGCTTGACCGGCGCTTTCCGAGCTTAGCCGCCGTCAGCGAAGCCACTAAAAAGACGGTCTTGATATCGCTCGGGAAAGACTTCCGGCCTGTGGCTGCAGGATTTGCTACGCTCCTGTTGGCGCTCGCAGCTGGCGCAGGCGAAGAAATACTGTTTCGAGGCGTGATGCAGGAAGAAATCACCAGCCGTGTGTCTGGCCCCGCGGGACTGATTGTGGCCTCGCTAGTGTTTGGAGCGCTGCACGCCATCACGCCAGTGTATGCACTGCTAGCCACGATTGCTGGTGGCTACTTTGGATGGCTTTACATTGCGTGCAACCACTCAATAGTGGTGCCGGCAGTGGCCCACGCGCTCTACGACTGGGTGGCGCTCTTAATGGTCCATTACGAAGTCACGAAAGGTGGAGCAAGCCCAGCGCGTGACGCTGCGCAACTCGAAATCTTGGGGCTTAGAGGAGAAAGCAAGGATGGTGACAAGGCAGCATCTCCTCCCGTAGTGGAAGGGGCCGTCGATGCTTGAGTTAAGAGACGAATACGGCATTTGTGCCTGTTTGCTGTTTGGACCCTCTTCTAGTATTGTTAATTCTTTTGGTATTAAACGGCTTGCTTTGTATTTCTGCCCTTTAGCCCACTAATTCCATTCCTTTGGGGCCTGGATGAAAGGGTTAAGAAAGTTCACACTTCTCTGATACCCCGCACATTGCATATTGCTCTTGGTATAAAGTGAAGTGCCAATCGTAAATAATTCAACTTTATATGAAATGTGCCTTGTGCTCATGCCCCCGAATGAACTCCTATATCGGTTTGGTTTTATTGTCCTCCATATAGTTTAACATCCTTCCCGTCTGCGTTTATTTTTCTGACTCGCTTTTCTTCGCTACCACAGTTGCCGGGAAAGGAATTTTGTTTGAAGCTGAGTGCGGCGCTCGTCGAAGTGACTCGGGCTTTGGGAGCACCAGCTGCAAGTTTCAAAAAAGAAGCACACAGCCAGGCGCGATCAAAAAAGTTCAAGAGAGACAGAAATATATCATAGGTAACCCGATAACACTTCAACTATATTTTGACTGCACATAATGCTTTCAAGAATAGAAAAAGAGAAGACACAAATTTCAAAAAAAATAATAGAATTATTGTATGGTGCTTTCACAGGAGAGCACGCACAATTTGTGTCTTCTCATTCGACTTACTGGAGTGCTGTTTTTGCCATACACGTCATAGACATCACCGTGCTCGTCGAGCAGATTTTGAAAGTTCACATGTAAGCGTTTCAGTCGCCCCACCTTATCAAATGCAAAAAGAATCAAGTGTAAGGATTAAGCATAGCACTTGTAATTGAAACGCATTCCGCTGAATGAAACAGAAAATTTCGAGGAAAGAGTCAAGGAAAAGAAAATTCTTGCATGAGACAGGAAAATTGAACAAAAGCACTTTTGCTACTCTAATCCCTCACTCTCTTTCCATAGCACGTACTGAGGGGTCGAAGACGAGCGCGTGAATCCGCGGCGAGGTGTACGGAAAGTCGGGGTTCATGTAAGTGAGCACGCGCCGCTTCTGAACCGTTGGCGTCTATTTTTGGTTGAGCAAGCAAGGTACCGTTCAACGAGCCAAAAGAAATGTGAGTGCAATGGATAAAGATAAGAAAGAGAACACATTTGTTCATCCGTCCCATCACGATTCCATTTTTCAAACCCTCGTTCGTTCTTGTACAAGTACCGTAGCATTCTTTGCATGAGTCGACTCTCCAACTTTTCTCCTTCCTTTTCTTCCTTCAACTACACCAGTAAACATGAGATGAAGCCAAGACTACCCCCAAGGAACAGACCTTGAACAAGTTGAGGCAGGACTCCACCACGTTGAGCTCCACCAGCCGCCGCTCTCTGGCCTGGCCCATCGGCAGCGCTGCCATTTCCTTACAAAGAGAGAGAGATGACCAGTGTACAGCCAGCGTGAGTGCAAGGAGACCCCCATTGAGGAAAGAGCCCATATATAGACACCAGGCGAGTAAATGAGCCACGTGAATACTCGAGCGTAGTAAAAATGTAGGTTTGGTGACAACCATAGGACCAATCCTAGGACAAGATGAGCGCTGCGTCACATGAGGCACGCAGACCTTTTCCTCCCAATGCTAGCTCGAAAGCACTGAAGCACTCTACCATCCACTCTTCCTACACATGCAGGTCATGCACTGGTACCTGCCCGTGCAAGCGCTTCACGTCCCGCAAAGACATGAGCCAGTTGTCGAGCGGCGATCCGAAGCTCGTGTTGCTGCTGGCCGCCTTCACTGCCCCGCAGTCGTAGTGCCCACATACGATAATGTGCGGAATCTGCCATGGCAGGCATAGTGGCCACCACATATAGTTGTTGAACAGCGCACACAAAGCACACAAGTCACAGGACAACCGAGGAAAAGGAAATAAGCAATTCCACTACCACCGCCACTGCCACTATCAACGACCCGCATTCGAGGCTAGCGAAGTGCATCAACCGAAAGACAGGTGCAAATGCACAACGGTACTAGTACTACCTCTCTAATCTTACCTGGAGATGATCGACGGCATATTGAAGAGTTGACATCAGGCTTATGTCCGTGTTCAACACCTAGAGTCGAGTCAAGGTTAAAATTTGGTTTAGAGTGAAGCACCCATATGAAAGCATAGGTGGTTGAAGTTGATTGCGTAATGGCAACTCAACAGCAGAGCATGGAAGCAAATACACAGTATATATTAATTTCAACAAGATAGAGGATGGATTAGGAGCATAAGTTTCAATTCATGGAGAATGCTACTTCAAGACGGCCACACACCTGGTTGCCAACGTTGCGGTGCACGAACACGCTGCCTGCGCCCTCGCCCATCAACTCGTTTGCTGGCACGCGGGCATCCGCGCAGCCAATCCACAAATACCTTGGAGTGAAGTCAGGCAAGGGTATTCAAATTGAGCTGAATTTATTTTCAGGGAATTCTTCGAAAGAAATAAAACATGCGTGGCCTCGAGCTAAAGGATAGAAATGAAGATTGGAAATAGTTTAGCCTGAAGCCGTCGATTCAACGAACCTTGGTTTGTGTTTGGAGCCAAGTTTTTCAAAATAGGCAGGGTCTTCGGACAAGCGCTCTTGTCGCCAAGCTTCGTTTTGAGGGAATACATCTTCAAGATGTTTGTTGCGAAATGGGTCTACGAAGTTGTCCTTGGAAGGAGGGGCACTGAAATGCCGAGCACCCGTGACTGGTGCACAATGTTCAGCTCGACTTCTTTCTAGCACAGACCGAGTCGTTTGAGTTAGGATGCGGCGCAGCAGCATTGCTAGAAGATTGCGTCACGAAAGTTTCAAAAGATTCAATCGAATAATGCCATTCCGCGGGGGCAAAGCATCGCTGTAGAGACTCTTTCAGAGGCTCGCCCCACCCGAAGGGCGAAAAAAAAAAAAAAAAAAAAAATTCGAAGCTGCACACCGCGCCGCGCTTAAGATGCCGTAGAAGATGGTCTTCTATACACGAGTTTGCTTTTATGAGAGAGAGAGAAGGCCGATAGGAAAGGCGGAGTATTTTCGGCCGCCCTAATGTAATGCGGAGAACACCAGCCACCGCTCCGTTCTTGACCGCTGATCGTCTCCTCGAAGCTCGCGCACCACGTTAACAAGGGCCATCAGAGGATCGTTCAAATCAGCTGCCTTCCGCCGTTGACTACTTGCCCGCATAGTACGCTCTGGCGCACTCAGGAACAATACTGAATTTAACATTCTAATTAAGTAGTCGAAAAGGAGTGCCTTGCCTTAACATTAACAAGCCTACGAAATGTACAGATCCAATATTTAATATTAATCCGGAGCCCCTCCCAAAAAAATTTCGCCCCCGCGCTGACGAAGCCAGAGCCCTCGCGTAGGCGCCACGCTACTTCCAGGGCGTTTTTACCGCCCTGTGATTAATCCGGAAATACACCCAAATCACTTCCTTGTGCCGATAAATAATTCTAGATCAAAGGCATACACGCAGGGCGGTAAAAACGCCCTGGAAGTTTGTTGGCACCGGAGCGATGGCTCTGGCGAAGCCAGAGCCCCTCGCCCCCTGGCGCGCGGGGGCTACAAATTTTTTTCAAGGAGGGGAGAGTGAATACTATTTTTTTAATCCAGCGCCCGTTTTTTGTTAATGCTTTTGGTTTTTTTGGGGGGATTAAAACATTGCATTACAGTAGTGCAGTCCCTGAATATGAGCGCTTTGAAATCAAAATTAATCAGAAAGTTAGTTGGCAAAAAACTCTACTTTTGAACCTTTTACCGCCCTGCATACACGACATACATCATTTCCATCTTAGATCGGGAATTGATTTTAAAGATGAAAATTGCATTACGCAAAAGGACACTCAGCCCAGTCGGACATTAACTGGAGGACTCATCAAAACGGAATTGGGGAGTGTAATCGAATCTAATCAGGAGAGTATAGTGGCTCGCCTAATGCAGTAATGCCCATGCCCACTAAAGATGCCCATCGGACCAAATCGAACGGCCTTCTAGTCGTGCTGGGCCTTTCGAACCAGGGGCTCTGAAGCCAGGAGCATAGCCGTGTGGTTGTGGTTCAAGCTCACATAACAATGGGCGCTCAAAACATTCCCGCCACAAGCAGTTGCTAAGTTGCTGTTACTGGTGATGCGGCCACTGTTGCGGTTGGCAGCCTTGCCGTCCCGTGCATCCGCGGGTGGCGGCAGGAGCGCTGACAGCACCAGCGGCACGTCCGAGTCGAACGTCGCCACGCACGTTAACACTGCGCTGGCCTTCTCCCCCGAAAGCTGAAATTTCACCCGCCCTTCGCCCGGGTCCAACCGGCCGAGAGTGTCCAAGACGTCCCCACAACTGAACACCACGCTGCACAGGTTGGGGTTGGGCAAAGTCTTTTGGCCCTGGTCTTTGGACTTGAGTTTGAGTTCGAGCCTTAACAAGTCGTCGTACTCCAGCGCTCCCAAAAAGAAGTCTTCGCGCCACACGGGCTGCTGGGTGTTTTTCAGGACCCGTGTCCTGCGCACGAATTTTTGGGGCACGTCGGCCGTGGCACTGCCGTCACTGGCTGAAGCAGCCGCCGCGTCTTCCGCTCGCAGCATGCCGTCTTCCGCTACTTTGGTGACCTTGATGAAAGGGTCAAAGGAGCTGAACTTCGAGTCTACCGTGACCGCACTGATTGAGCCATGAAAGAAGCAGGAACACAGTGCACGAAGGACACGAAAACAAAAGATAAAGAAATAATAACCATAGCACAATACTACAACAGCAAGGCTTGCAGTCATCAGCTTAGTATCTAAACATCAATTGCTTCTCAAAATCACTCACGCGCCAACGATGTGCAGAGTAAGGTCGTGAGAAGACGACCGTAGGAAGCCAGGCACATAGCCACACTGAAGGGAAACAGGGTACAGTTCGTTAGACCGCTTGAATAATGTTGACCAATCGCAGTTAGAATCGGCTAATAATATGCGATAGAAGCGAAGCGCTACTTTTGCAACTACCTGGGCTACGGGCAAAGGCGGAGTGAATTCCTCCTTCAAGTTCCGGGCAGCTGTATTGTTGCTTGCACCTTCCTGCTCTCGCCGCGAAGGCACCACGAACTGTCGGGCTGATGCCTTAAGTGCGGACATTGAAATATGAAGTGATGGCCTCGTTCGTGTATGCTATCAGCGTGCCCTTAATAATGTTTAGCTAATTGAGCGCTGTTTCTTGCTTACGTCCTAGTATGTAAAGTGGTATGAAGACTGAGTGCCATGTTGTCATGTTGTCTTGGATCGCGGCAGTCAACACACAGCTGCAAAATACAGGGAGGACTCCGGTTGGCTCCACGCATCTCTGTCTGTGCTTGCTCTCCTCATCATTTGTGAAGCCACGTCCCAGGCTTATTCCTGATGGGAATGGGGAGTGCTCTCTTTAGGCTTCACCCTAAACTCAACCGGACCGCGTGTCCCAGAGCTGAAAAGTAGGCCAGAATGCTTTCCTACTACCCTCCTTTCTGGGACACGAAGTAATTGTGGGATCTGAAAATGACTCTGAGACCCCCTCTTCGTCTAGGCTGCTGGTAGTGGCCGATCAAACACACCATGTGTTTTACTTGGTAGGCTGCGTCCCGCCCTTATCAACATACCCGACACTTCTCACTACAGGGCACGCAAACATTACGATCTAGAACGGTTTATGCACTGCGCTCCTTATAGGAGGCCATTAACCCGCTCATCGCGAAATTTTCTCATATTGGACCTTTCTGTTTCGCCTTATGGATTTTCCCCGTGCTAGCCTATCTCGGCTTTCTAATATGGATGTAGTGTTTCACATCATCAAGTGATCATGCAAATGTTTCCCTTAAACAAAACTCTTTTCAATATAGCACGCAGTAAATTCACAGTCAGGCATGTGTTTAGTGCGTTCCAATCCCATATAATCTCAACTAACTCAATAATAATAATGTCGACCTGTAAAGATTATGAAATAATAAACTTTAAACTGTTTTATGTCACGTGGGTATTTCTTTGTTGTATATCTAGTCTAGTCTAGATAACACTCTCCCAAAAGAAAGGAAAGTATATGGCAGCCACAAAGGCGGCACATAAAGATTGCACTTGACACTTGAGCTGCATATGCGCTAGCAAATTTGCTCCAGAAGGCCAATTAGGGCTCCAACTGGCGCCTTTCCTCTGAACAAGTCGGCGGGACTAAATGGGAAGGGAGGGGGGGCACAAAGTAGATGAGTTTAAGCTGTTTTGTTGTGTTTAGTGATTTTCTACTCGTTATCCCTTGTGCATGGCTTAAATACAACTGAGGAAGTTTATGCAGCTGCTTTCGCTTTACTTGTAAAAATCGATAATGCCTTTACATATAAGAATACCGGCACCGCACAAATTTATCTCTGGGGAATGGGTATTGGCTCTATTATATATCACTACTTCGAGTTTAATTTTGATTATTGAACTATTTGTGACATTGAGATTCCGAAGAAGGTTTGATCGTCGCCGCATAAGCGAGCGGAAGGCAGCATTGTTCACTTCATGAATCAATGGCATCTCCACTTCCCATCCTTTTGGATATCGCACCCGTGCCCTGGTACGGAAAATTCAGTCCTTATCTGCAAATTAAGAAAAAAAACACATAGAAGAATGGGCTGTAATGCAAACTACTGACGCTGATACAGACAAAAAGTCTTTGCGTATATCAAAAAGAAAACCGAAGTACAAAGGAAGTACTAAAAAGTCAAAGAGTCACAAAGCCCCTTGGTTGCTTGAATGAAAACGTACTGCGTGATAGGCTTTGCCATCAACGACGATTGTGGGGCTTGACTTGGCAACAACTTTCTCTAGGTAGTCGCGCTGCTGGCCAGATGTGAAGCGGCTGAGTAAAAACATATGCCTGATATAAAACAGGGAATTGATTTACTTTAAGAAGAATGAATCATCATTTGTTTCGAAAGAATTCAATTAAGTTGAGACAACTTGAAGTGCATGTTTTCACGTCACTAACTGAAGTAACGCATTTCCAAATGAACTTACCTCCAGAGTGTGACAGTTAGATCAACAACTACTGATGCTGCCATTATGGTGGAGATTGCAGCTGGTGCAGTTGGTAAAAATGAAGTCGGGGCCACGGCACCGGCCACTGCCGCGGTACCTCAAATACATTGACGACAAAGATAGAATGTAATCTTTTTCTTTTTCATTAGATTCAAATCAAGTTTCAAGGCACATAATATGTCATTTTAGTATTATGGATATATCTTTACTGTTTCATTATTTTTGATGAACCAAGTTTACAGTCGGCACTCACCACCGAGTGCAGAAGCGAGCACCCCACTATGCGAAGCGGCATCAGTTGCTGCTTGCACAAGCGGTTGAGCAGTCACTTGCTCATAGCATGAGAGGATGAAGAAAAGGACGGACTGCCGCAGTACCAACATTTCAAGCCTTTTTCGGAAGTTCACGTTGCATGGATCTGCAGTATGCAAAATAAATTAAAAAGGCATTCATAGGTGTATGCATGAAGTAGAATGTTGGTGAAACTTAAGCAGACTAGGAAAATTAGGGATACTCAATGAAGAGACAGCCAACTCGTTAGGAAAACTTTCGGGTCCACTGTTCTCTGGAAATAACTTAGCGTAAGCTGTGGTAGCCCACCTGAGCGACAGGTGGACTACCAGAAAAGCAGAAGTTTGACGAATCCAGACACGCGAGAAAATTCAGACTCTCGCCATTCTGTCCATGAAAAATGAAGATGGCCGAAGCACAACTGACCTTCGATGTTATCGTGTGATCCCTGTCCTGGTGGCAACACAGCGGGTACTCGGTCGGGAATAGACGAACTGCTAGGTGGCAATTTATTCCCATGATTACGTTGCCGTCGCCTGCGTTTTTCGTCGCGACCGCGCTTGTCGTTACTTGCGCTCAATGGATTAAGTCGAGTGGACGTGCTTGGAAAGTATGACTGCTGTGTTCCGATGGTTAACGTGATATCAGTGGGCGCAATCTGGCTGTTGTAGAATGCACAACCTGACCAAATTTGAATGGCCAGTGCTGCAGCGAATATTACTCTGTTAAACATGGCCACCACACCACCTCTCCGTGTTCGAAAGTGAACTTACTACTTAGCTCTATTTTTCTTCTTGTTGACACCATTGGACCTGTCATGCATCCAGAGAATCTCATAGGTATTCAAAATCTCGAAGATACTGTGCAAAGATATCGTGACAGACGTCAGACGGTGAGAATAATATTGTCCTGTCCCACCGTCCCACCGACTCCAGCACGAGAGCACTGAACGCTTCAATCGTACGTTTACGTTTTAGAATTCAGAATTCTCCGCTACTCGAATATTCGTTAATTCTCTCCCTACTGAGTTAGAAAGTTAAGTAGAATTGGATGTACGGCTGGAACAGACATATAATCACTTCTACGGGCGAGCAGGGTGAGGATAATTCTTTCAGCAGGGAAAGAGAATCGAGCAGAGCAAACGGAGTAGATCAACTCTAGAACATTCCTGATATGTGATTGGTCAAAAACCGTTTGGTTCTGCTCGGGCTTTGTTGCATCAAAGATCGA
>Ga0307979_1000399_pt1 | contig 29116 bp, 34 predicted proteins | sample OrgLakmetage1058_FD_201833 | JGI IMG/M metagenome (GOLD analysis project Ga0307979, IMG submission 201833) | Saline water microbial communities from Organic Lake, Antarctica - #1058 | ecosystem: Environmental > Aquatic > Non-marine Saline and Alkaline > Saline | place: Antarctica: Organic Lake...
CTGTAGAAAAATACCTCCCCTGTAGTGGCAAAAAGACCGAAAAATAGGTCATGTCTCGGATGCTCATGAAAATAGTATAAATCGATGCCTCTCGCCGAGCTGAATCTAGTGGTATTATTCACGTATGAATATTCGTTAATTCAGCCCCGACTTTTGACCGATGATTTTTTTGCCCGATTTCGTTGGTCGTGCCTTAGAAACACTCGAAAAATATTCATCATCACACAAATTTCAATGCACAATGAATCCCGTGAATTCTCAGAATTTTACAGTAATTTCAAACTTTTTCTTTCAAACACGAACACGAACTCTGTAGGAAATTCTCTAGCTATAAGCTACAACTAGCTATGGTCGGTCGTCTGATAGCTGATAGGGCATGCTCATAGGAGCTGCAATAAGAAGGACGAGCTGCTGCTGCCCTAGATAGCACATCATCTTAGAGTAGGATAATCCTCTAGGTATCGCGAGATAAATGATCGGTCCATCTTTTAAACCAAAACTGCTACAGTAGCTGCTATAGTCATTGCATCTACTACCTTAGTAGGGTACAGTCGTTGTAATTAGTACAATAATTAAAGCATCGCGAGGCCAACAAAACGACCGTAATGGCACCCATTAAAGCACTATTCGTCGCGGAGAAGAACTCCGTGGCCAAAGCCATCGTAGCAGCACTGGGCGGTGGCACGAGCGTGCCAGGGCCGTCGCGCATGAACCCGATTACCGAGTGCCGAGGCACGCTCAATTCAGCGGGCACCGGTGGCAACGGCCAAGCTGCAGTGATTCACGTCACCTCCGTGCAGGGCCATCTCATGGAAATGGACTTCAAGGGAAACAACCGCAAGTGGGGAGGCTGTGCGCCGGCTGAATTGTTTGACGCAGAGGTGGGGAGCGTCTCTGGCCTGGTGTGAAAACTTTTACCTTAGTGGTGGCACCAAAGAGTACTTTGATGAAAAGGCTCTCCAAACCCTACTTACTTCTTCCACTGTCTTATGACAAACGTAAATGTTGAAATAGGTGGAAAAGTTCGTTCCAGAGAAGTTCAAGGACAATGCCAAGCAACTTCAGGAGCAAGCTAGGTGGTGTGACTGGCTCGTGTTATGGCTAGACTGCGATCGAGAGGGTGAAAACATTGCCTTTGAGGTACGTGTACTTCACAGTGCACAACTACAATGAGAATTATGATCTTGTTATTCCTGTTCACATTTAATGCGATTAGCCTATTAGCATTGTGTGCTTGTTTAACTATGGAAGAATAATGCGTCGAGTCCACAGATGATAGAACTGAGTTATTCACTGATGCACTATCGAAAAAGTTTGACAGCCCTTCTTGCTGCTGCTATTGTAGGTGATTGAAGTGTGCACCTCCCATGGCGGCAAGCCGCGCGCGCAGTTGCGGATCTGGCGGGCCAAGTTCAGTGACGTCGAGCGCACCAGCGTGCTTCGAGCGTGTACCAGCCTAGTGCCTCCCAACAAACAGGTACTCCCCATACATAACATAAAGTACTTAATAGCTTCGGGGTGGATGCCGTAATCATTGACTGCAACCATCTTCTGGGTTTGAGATGAAATGCAAATTCTTATCTCATGCAACTCAAAAATATCCTTTCTTGATTCGATTTTTCAAAAGGACGCGGACGCTGTTGATGCACGGTCGGAAATTGACTTGCGCACGGGAGCTGCCTTCACGAGGTTTCAAACCAAGCTGCTGCAAGGCAAATACCATGAAACCCAGGGCGTGATGCTGAGCTATGGCCCCTGCCAGTTCCCAACCCTAGGGTTCGTGGTCGCGCGAGATCGGCGCATCGAAGCGTTTCGCCCCGAAGACTTCTGGTACCTGGACCTTGAGGTCAGTGAGGGCCATTGCACATTACTTTGCGAAGAAGAGAGAGGGAGAAGAATTTGATAAGCTGCACATCTATAAGTGTTTTTTTTTAAATCTAATCTTGCCCCCTCAAAATATCGTAGGTGCTCGGTGGTGCCACTGTCGACGTCGAGGAGGAAGAAGACAACGACGACGAAGACAACCGTGACGACGACGACAACCGCAGTAGTGACGGCGACGGATTCAGCGATGAAGAGGACGAAGAAAGGCATGAACAACACAACAGCCGCAGAGCAAAGCGCAGCGGGCGCTCTGGCAACGGCAACGGGCATGGGAAGAAGCACAAGATTGGATCCGGGCCGGTACCACCAACTGGCGAGCGAGCTCGTTTCTCGTAAGCGCTTCTTTCTTTCTCCCTTTTCCGACTATTTCCATGCGCCTCTTTTCGCCTGACCTCGCGCGACTTTATCGTGCGATTTTTTGCTTGCATTTAATTTATGATTTGTTCCATGTTTCTAAGTTAGTGATATGTTGTGCACTCTGCTCCCCAGCTGGGCGCGCAACCGCTGCTACGACCAAGCCGTTACTACAATACTCTTCGACCTCGCGGGCCGGGAGTCGAGAGCTCGCGCCGCTGAAGACCAAGCCAGTAGCACCAATAATGGCAGCACTAGCAACAGTGGAAGCAACGGTGCAGGAGGTGGATTAGGAGACGGCGCTGCCGTGTTTGCGGTCTGTACTTCAGTGCGTCGCGCGCCCACCTCCAAGCAGCGGCCCTGCCCGATGAACACGGTGAAGCTGCAACTGGAAGCCTCAACGCAGCTTCGGATGGCGTCCGAGCGCGTGATGAAGGTAGAATGAATGGCTTAAAGTGGTCGATTATTTAGCAAGCCATTTGCATCAAGTTTGCTGTGCTAGGAGCCGTGGATTGCATTACTATACAGGCGGCCATGCCTTTTAAAAAAGCCTTCGCCTTGCTTTCATAGGTAGCCGAAGAATTGTACAGCAAGGGCATCTTGAGCTACCCGCGAACCGAGACAGAAAGGTGAGCTCAACCTACAGCTTACGCCTTCTGAATCTTGGTTGCACCGAAATGAGAGGTTTCGCTGCAGGAGATTTTTTATTTACCTGGCAGCAGATTTTGATGTATTGATCTATTGCTTCCGTGTCACTAATCGTTCAAAAATCAAACCCACAAGGTACTCGGACGACTTCGACTTAACGTCACTGGTGCAGCACCAGCGCGGGCATCCTGCCTGGGGCACTTACGCTGCTCGGTTGCTGGACGCTCCGCCGGGCACGCCGGGGTCTTTTCAGCGCCCGCGGAACGGCAAAGAAGACGATAAGGCCCACCCGCCCATTCATCCGGTATGCTACAGTGCTGTAACGATGATTCTAATCATGGTTTTCAGCGCATGTTTTACGATTGATTAAATGGACTGCCTTTGTATTGGCGCGCATTGTATGCGCTTCCTTCACTTCTGCTCGTATCTTTCCCTCTGTCGTTTTGTTTATTGCTCGTTGTATTCATGGTCCACTTACTGTTGCTGCTAATGGTGATGGATTGGGGGCTGGCGTACAATAGGTGGCAATGGCGGCAAATTTGTCAGGCGACGAGGAGAAGGTCTACGAACTCGTGACGCGTCACTTCCTTGCGACTTGTTCCGGCGACGCACGAGGAGAACGCACTCAGGTGGGAGATTGTGGTGTCTGAAACCTCCTGCAAGACGGAGAGACATGACGCCATTTATCAACCCTGTTCGTGAATTCAGCCTGTTTTTCGCCATGCATTCACATGTGGTGTGGTATGAAATCCTTTTTCCAGGTGAAAGTGATGGTGGGCGGCGAAGAATTCAACACTTCCGGCACCATGATCACGGACCGCGGCTACTTGGTAATTGGATTTTGTATGAATAAATTTCACTTTGACCGTTGAGTCTGCAGCGTACAGTCTTTTGGTGCTAATTTCGATATGGGTTAGAAGAGGTTCAAAGCGTAAAATTCCAGCCTCTTATGGACTTCGCTTGCTCGTAAATTCACAACGAATATTAAAACACTGTGTTTCTTATCTGCTCTGCTAGGACGTGTACCGGTACGACAGTTGGAAAGGCTCAACCATACCGGTGTTTCTCGAAGGCCGGCGCTACCCAGCCGACGTGTGGCGCATGCAGCAGGGCACCACCACCCCACCCAGGAGGCTGTCGCAGGTGCGGCCTACCGTAGTAACAACCGTGATGAGAGAAGTTATTGCCTAGTCTGGCGTGGTCCTAATGCGCTCGAAATTAACGCTATCATAGTATTGCATGTGCCTGTGCTTAGAGGGTACATTCGAGTCTCCGTACAAAGCAACTATTGAATCGAACTCATCGAATGTTGATGATGTGCGCGTTACTCTGCCTGATTCTTTTCGGGCGTGTTATATAACACATATCAATATAACACACATCAATCTTGTTTTCATTATCAGGCGGAATTGATTCAATTGATGGACAAGGAAGGCATCGGCACGGACGCTACCATGGCTACCCACATTGCGACCATTCAACAACGCGGATACGCGACCTGCGACTCCAGGTGTGAATATTTTTATCTTCATATGGTGCAGATGTAGAGCGCAAACGAAGATGGAGAAAAAAAATCCCATCCATGTGTAATATTTTGTTTATCCTCTTTTCTCTTTCTCTTCTCTTTCTCTTCATCTTTTGGCACTTTAAAACCGCGCGTGAATTGCTTTGATTCTCTTTCATCATCGCAGCCTCAGCTTCTGCGCCACTCAACTGGGCCTTGCACTGGTGGACTCCTATCGCGCCATGGGCCGCCATGCTTTGACGGAGCCCAAGCTGCGCGCCCAGCAAGAGCTCGACTGCAAAGCAATTGCCACCAATCAGCGCACGAAACAAGCAGTCCTCACTGACCAACGCGCTGCCATGCGGGTAGGCACTGAATGGTTTTTAGTTGTTGCAGAAAATCCCCGCGTTTTTCAGTGGCATCTCTGTTGGAAATATATGGAAATTTGATGGTAGTGTGTGGGTAGTGGTTTTGCTTTGTTTCTGCATCATTAGTTTTATTTGTATTTGAGAACTATTGACTGTTTTAGGTGTCCGCTAAAGGTATTCGTGGTATGAATTGTACTTCGAAAAACAATGATATTCTCCTTTTCGATTTTGTTTTTGTTTCAAGTGTGCTTTTTCCTCTGTCTCCTTATGTTAGAGCATCTTCGAGCTGGTTTCGAGCCAAAACCGCACCATGGTGCTCGCAGCGTCTCAGCGCTTAACCGCCCTTGGCAGCGGGTACAACGGCGGTGGCACAGGTGGTGGTATGGGTGGCAGTGGAGGAGGCAGTGGTGGAGGAGGAGGCAACAATTCAGTGCGCACGGTGTTACCAAATGTCAGCGACTGCGGCACCTGCGGAGGGCGCATGAATTTGTTGGCTGACGCGTCATCCGCCGACCAAAACAGAGGCGGTTTCGAGGCTACCTTTGTGCGTTGTGGCCCCTGCCAAAAGTCGTATGCGCTGCCTCGCAAGGGGAAATTAACCGCGTTATTGCCAACGGCACATTGCCCCCTCTGCAACTTTCAGGTATGTGCTGTTTGGCTTCAGGGCTTGGGAACGGTGGAGATTCGCTGCTCTCTTTCAGTTTCGATTTTGTCCGTTGTGGAGCATCTCAGCTCATCTGTTTTGCAAGCAACCCTGCCCCCACATCTTACGCTTCGATCACTTCTTTGGTGGGGTCTTCAGGTCTTAGCGGTGGGCCCTGGCAACGGTTACGAAGGCAAAGGCTACCACGTGTGCCCGCACTGCTACAACCACCCACCGGACAACACCCCCGAAGCCAACAACGGCGACGACATGCCGTGCTTCAAATGCGCCGCCCAAGACCGATGCCCGCTCGCCGGCCGATCTGCGAGTGAGTTTATGACAACAAATCAACAAAACACGCGCAAAGTATCTCGATTGCCTTCCTATTACTATCTCATCTAATTCTCGTTTCTATTGTTTGGTGGTGCATGTAGGTGCAGACACGCCGCTCTTCAAATGCCGCTCTTGCAATGGTGGAGGTGAAGTGTTTGTGAAAAAGTCCCAGAAAGGCAAATGGTTTGTGTCCTGTGGCGCCGGCTACGGAAAAGACAGTGGTTCCTCCAAATGCAGCGCCACGGTGTGTTTGGATTGTCAGCATCTGTCATCTTTCTCATTTTCGTGATGTACCTAGGTGTACGTACTTCCTCGATTCATTGAGAACAGTGCCTGTTCACCTCCTGCGTGACCTAATTGTTTATTCCTTCAAATTATTCTTTGCCCATAGATATGGTTGCCGGGCTGCGTCACGTCTGCTGTGGTGCTTACCGATGACGCAGCACACGAATGCCGCAAGTGCACTCATCCACCGCGGGGAACGGCTCCACAATCTGCATCAGGGCCCTCCTCGCAGTCCAGCACGAGCAGCCAAAGTTCCGCAGCAACAGCAGCGGCTGGAAGTTCAACTTCGCCAGCGCTGAGTCACCCGGGCACGGTGCGAAAACTCCGCTTGACCGTAAATTTAAGGTCGCTCCCACCGGGCTTTTTGGACCCGTCCCCCTCGAGCGTGGACGGAACTGTCGGCCAATGGGACGTGTGCTTGCTGTGCCACAAAAGTGAGTTGAGCGAAGAAAGCTTCGGCGCTCGGTACAAGGACTTCCGCACCGGCCCCCTTCCAGCACACGTGCTCCACAGGAACAACAGCAGCAGTAGTAATAGTGGCAACGGTAGCAGCAGCGGCGGAGGCAATACTGGTAGCTACCACAACAGCAACAACAGTAGTGGGAGTTATGGAGGCAGTGGCGCAGGGTCACAGCAGCAGCAGCAGCAGCGGCCCATGTCGCGGATGGCCGCAGCTGCCATGGGCATGGACATTGAAGACACCGTTGGCGGCGGAGGCAAAGGTAACAGGCGCGGTCCTGGCGGAGGTCGAACTGCTGGCGGTGGTGGCGCTGGCGGTGTTGGCGGCGGTGCTATTGGTGGTGGAATGAGTGGTGGTCCCCTGGGTGGCGTACCGGTGTGCGAAGAACACGGCATCGCGATGGTTGAGCTGACTGTGCGCAAAGAAGGGCCCAACCAGGGGCGCTTGTTTTTCAAGTGTGGGGAGCGCGACGAATCGAGCCGTTGCCAAGCCTTTGCGTGGGCCGACGAATTGGGCGATCGTGCGGTGGTAGGCGCGGGCCGGGGAGGTGGCGGTGGCAGCAATGGCGGTGGAAATATTGGCGGCGGCGGCGGTGGGAGTGGCGGCGGCGTTTGTTTCAAGTGCCAACAGCCTGGGCACTTCTCACGCGACTGCCCTAATCAAGGCGGCAGCAGCAGCAACGCAGGTGGAAGTAACAATAATGGCGGTGGTGGTGGTGGTGGCGGCGTTTGTTTTAAGTGCCAGCAGCCCTGGCATTACTCCCGTGACTGCCCTAATCAAGGAGGCAGTAACAGCAACGCAGGTGGCGGTGGGAATAGTGGCGGCGGGGGTGGCGAAGGCAGAACGTGCTTCAAGTGTGGCCAGTCAGGGCACTGGGCAAACAGATGTCCCAACTAAATTCAAGATATATTTGTCGATAGACGCCGTTTACAAGATGCCACTCGAGTGGGGCAGAATCTTGAACTTATACACGCCAGCACGCTTCATATTGCCATAGTCACAGATCTGCACTATAGATATGACTTCGTACCTATATACTTTTGTATCTGTACATCTGTACTGCAGTGATAGTAATCACTGATGAGTTTTACAGAACATGGAGCATGGAGCCCCAATTTCCCCCTCAGGGTTTTTTTTCTCTTTTTTCCGTTTCGTGGACACGACGACGACCGACGACGGAGGCCCGAACGAAACGTGCGTCGAATTCCCTGCTCTCGCTTCTCCACCACACAACCCCAAGTTTGCCGAAGGCGTCGGTCGAATAAGCTTTAGAAGTGGGGAGCCTGCATGGCTGAGGACGAGAGCAGTTTTACTCAGCTACCCTCGGAAGTGAGTATTTAGTAGCGCCTCATATCTGTGGCTTGGGGTAAAGTAGTAGAAAACCAAAAGCGCTTGTGCCTCGTGGCACTCACGTTTATAAGACTCCGCACCAGGAGAAGCCAACTACTATGTCCAGCGACGGCGACAGTGCGCGCGAAGCCGGCGATGTAGCTGCAGGCAACGAAGCTGCCGCAATGGTGGACGGTGAGGGCGACTTTGGTGGGCTGAGCACACAAGGCGACCGGGCGGGCAACGACACAGGTGAGATTCAAGCGCCGAGCACAGCTGACACGGATGGTGGAATGGAGGACACTCAAATGACGCAACCACACATTGCAGCTGAAGATGCAGCTGTCGAAGCTGAGGATACACAAGAGCCTACTCAGGATTCTGTGCCTTTTGACACCCAAGCAACGCAAGCGGTGCCTGAGGCCGACGGCCATCGCGCTGCTCCGGGCATCGATTTGGATTCTTCTGACGAGGAAGTCGAGGGCGGCAACGGAGCTCCTGAAACGAACGAAGCGACCCCGGGTGCGCCTGCCGCTGACGTTGCACCTACTATTGAGCCTGCCGCGGCTTCTGCGGATGGCGCCACTGGTCAGGACTCGGACGCGGAAGAAGGCGAAGAGGACGAAGGTGAAGGCGATGGAGAAGCTCAGGATGAGGACGACGACGACGACGAAGAAGAAGACGAAGGCCAAGAATTAACCCCCGAGGCCGAAGCTGCTCGCCGAGCCAAGGCCAAAGAAGCGCGGCGCAAGGAAAAGAAAAAGCGGGCGCGGTACATCCTCGACGAAGCGGACGAGTCCGACGAAGGCGGCGGTGGCGGCGGTGGCGGAGGCGGCGATAACGACAGCGGCGGCTCCGACGACGACAACGAGTACGACGAAACCGATGGCTTTGTGGTGCGGGATGAAGAAGACGACGACAAAGACGGTGATGAGGGTGGTGACGGCGAAGGCGGCGACGGGCTCGACAATTCGGAAGACGAAGATGAGGGCCCGAAGCGATTCCGAAAGGTGGGCTTTGCTCCTACACGCCCCCTTCTGTTTGAAATATCTTTCGCCACATTCAATCTTTAATTCAATTGTCACTTTGAGGGCTTTGCAAGTTTCTGGCAGCGCTTTGCTTGCAATTCACGGACCTACTTAGCATCTCCCGCATGCGCTTTTCTCGTTGTCGATTTGTGCGCCTATTATGTGCTCTTCTTGCCTAATGTAGGGCGATCGCCGACGCGAGCGCGAGGACAACAACGACCTTGATGACTTCGACGAAGACGATTTGGAAATTGCGGGCATCAGCCGCCTGCAAGCGCCTACCGCGGGGCCCTCAGCCACCGCTGGCTTGGGCCTCGACTCCGATGAGGACGACGACCAAGGCGGCGCTGGTGGAGACGGCAGCTCCGCGGCCCACGTCACTGCGAAAACGGCCAAAGACCTGGAAGACAAACTCTTCGGCGCGGAAAGCAGCGACGAAGAAGGCGGCGCTGCATCTGGCGCTGCTGCTGGTGGTGCGGCAGGCTCGTCGTCTAATGCTGCAGCGGCGCCCGCTGCTAGCGCTGGCTACGGCGCCGGCGGCGACGGCTACGATTCCATGGACGAGTTCATCGAACGCGACGACGACGGCAGCGGCGACGACGAGTCGGACGAAGAAGGCCGCGCCCAACGGCAAGCCGCGGCCAAATCAAGGGGTGGGGGCGGCGTGGCCGCTGGCGTGTCAGCGGAAGATTCGCTGGCGTTCCGAGATGCGCACGCCATTTTCGGGTACATTGCTGCCGCAGCCTTTTGTCTGTTCTCGCTTCTTTCGTCTGTGCACATCATGCCTTGTTGTTAAGGCTCTCCCAATGTGCCATCATCCTTACTTGTAGCTTCCTGTATTCGTGTCGCCTTAACCCCTCCCTGTAGGATGGACCTCGACGAGCTGGACCTGGGGTGGGGCGAAGACGACCACGACAACGACAACGACGGCGAAGCGTCCGCTGCTTCCGTAGCTGCCGAGCGCCGCCTTCGCACGGTCTATGAGCCCTCGGTGCTTCGCGCCAACTTTGCCACCGCCGCGGATGACCAGGTTGGTTTGGGGTCTTCTTGTGCGCTGTAGAAAGCCATTTTCGTTCCTGATTTATGCATCGTAAGAAGCCAGAGCGGTTGAAAGACGTTAGCGAGTCCTTAAATGAGTCACATGTAGATTGACCTGGTTGCCAATCTTTTTCGCGCAAAATGGATCGAATTGACCACACAGATTCGTCAATGCGACATGCCGGAGCGGTTGCTGCACTGGGCCGAACGCAGCGAACTGTCCGACGAAGAGCGGCAAGAAGAAGCGAAGCTGGCAGCGCTGAAGCTCGCGGCCAGGCGACGCCGCGTTCAAGTGCACGAGTTGCTCCAGAACGACTTCCCTCAAACTGCCGACGACAACGACATTGTGGTGCGTGTGTATTTAATGAGTTGTGTTTTGTCTTTGGTGCTCATGTTCTGCACTGGTTATATCATCTTGAAGTCTTACTTTTGTTTTTTTTATTTCTCGTAATTTACGCATGCCTCACCTCTGCATCACCTCTTGTTTGTTTCTTCTCCCCTTCTCCTTTCCACAGTCGGCATGCTACCGGGTCCTCGACTTGTTGCACATGGGTTACGAAGTGCCCTTCATCACCACTTACCGCCCCGACGAGTACCAGCCTTTCCTCAGCCGCCAAGACCTCTGGCGCCTGTTCGACCTCGACGCGCAGTGGGAGCGCACCCAAGACCGCCGCAAGCGCCTCTCGGGGGTAGCGGCCAAGCTCCGCGCACACATGCCGGCATCCTCCAACAAGAGCAGCAACAGCAGCAGCAGCGGTGGCCTTGGCGGCGGCGGCGACGACGATGGAACGAGCCGTTTGTTGCGCCGGGCCCAAGCCCGCACCAAGCGGTTTGCGGCTGAAGAAGCCCGAGAAGCGGCCGCTGCTGCGCTGGAGACCGCTGAGAAGGAGGCAGCTGCTGCTGCTGCTGCTGCTGCTACTTCGAGTGCGGCATCGAGTGCGGCATCGAGTGCGAGCACCGATGATACGACTCCTGCTGCGGAAACTTCCAGTGGTGATGGGGCTGCAATGGGCGATGATGAAGAAGAGACGAAAGACTCGGCGAAAGAAGAGAAGGCCGATAAAGCTGAAGGAGATGAAGAGGGCGATGGTACAACGGAGGCTGCTGCCGCTGCTGCTACGGATGAAACACCTGACGCACCTTCTGAGGCACCTTCTGAGGGAGCAACTACCACCCCAGCGACTGCAGCAGCGTCCGAAGCCCAATTGCAGGAAGCGCAAGCGCTAGCGGCAGCTCGCCGGGCTGAGCTGGAGGCAGCAGAAGCCGATTTAGCGAGCGCGCAGGAGCACGAAGCTTCCGTGCGCCAAGAAGAAGAAGACGCAGACAACGAAGAAAGCAAGAGCAGCGGCAAGGCAGCGGGTAAGGCCAAAGACTCTAGCTTGGGCCTGGAATCCGACGACGAGGACGACGAGGCCGGCGCGAAGAGCGATGCGAGCGACGACGACGACGACGACGAAGACGACGACGACGAACCGGAGACCGACGGCGATGATGCGTCGCTGGAGGGCAGTGACGTGGACTCGTCCGACGACGAAGCCGCAGTGGCGCGAGCCGCCCGGAAAGAGCAACGCAACCAGGCACGCGCAGCAAAGCGAGCAGCGAAAATAGAAGCCAAGGTATTAGAGATTGCCTGTTGTACATGTGCGCTGGATTCTTTTTGCTTTCCGCGACGACAACCATCTACTCCCATCCCTTTCACACATTTCTTAGACGAGTCAAGCAATAACGACTTGTTGCGTGTGTGTCTTCATTTCTGTCCATTTCACCTTCATATGCCCACTGTCTGTCGCATATTCATCTTTCCACCATGGCGCCTTGCTTCTCTCCATTTCAGGCCGCCAAGAAAAGGGCGAAAGCACACGCTAAAGCGCGCGCGGCGCGTGTGGCAGCGGGGCGGGGCGCGGGGCCTAGTGCCGAAGACCTGCCCAGCGACCTGGACCACCTATGGAAGTACAGCCCCGACGACCAAGACTTGGACGACGCCCAGGGCTATTTGCGCCTCTTGCAGGAAGCTTTGCTGGGGGCGTATGGGGCCATGCCCCACGAGGGCATCAACAGCGCGGGGCAGGCCACGCGGCGCCGTCTGCACGCGCGCACGCCCTGGCTGGATCTGGACCTCTACCGGCGCGCGGTGGCTCACGGCCTCAAGCCCCTGGCGCGGGCGTTCATGCTGAGCGCCGCGGAGCTGGGGACCCTGATGCGCAACCAGGAGTTTGGCTTGCCGCCCACTCCTGAGCTCATGCCGGAAGACCTTGCTGCAAAGTAAGGATGATACGGAAGCATATTTTAGTTTACTCTCGTGGTTCCTCCTCTAGTCGCCACCTTGCTTGTTAGCGTCTCCCGACTTTTGCTACCTTTTTGTTCTTGATTCGCTTGGGCGCTTATCCTGGTGCCTTGATTATTTCTGTTCCTTCTTACCGTCATTTTTTTTTTCATGCGTTAAGCTACGTCAAGCCTGATGTGGCCGAAGTGGCAACGCCTGCGCGCGTCCTGTCCCTGTGCCGCGCAATGATCGCCATGGAGCTGAGCTGCGAGCCGCGCATCCGTGCGCGCATGCGCCAAATCTACGAGGGAAGCTCTTCGTCTTCGTCGTCGTCGTCGCTAAGTGGCAGCAGCAGCAGCCGTGACCGTCGCGGTGGTAGCGGGAGTGGGGCCACTCTCTCGACAGCGCCCACGGCCCAGGGCACGTCCGAGCTCGACTTGTTCCACCGGTTCCACGGCCTCCAGCACTTGCGCCAGAAGCCCGCCTTGTTGGTCGTCGAAGAAGCTGAAGCGGCCGCCTGGAGCAGCGAAGCTGGGGGCGAAGACACGGAGGCCGCCCTGGAGGGGGCGCCGCGGTCGGCGGCGGCGGAAGCGGCGGCTTCGAGCGACCAGAGCGGCGAGCACAACTCCAATGACGTGCGGTGCATGGCGGGCCACGCCCAGCAGCGGCAAACGCTGTGGTTGCGGCTCCAGCAAGCGAAGCGCGCGGGCTTGGTGACCTACACCCTGGATCCTCCCAAGTCGGCCTTGCCGGGCGCGGACTTGGACCCGTACGGGCACTTCCGCGCCCCGTTTGAGAACGCGGGAGCGCTGGTGGCATCCTCGTCGTCGTCTTCTTCTCGCAGCAAGAAAGACAGCGAGAACGGCGACGGCGACGCAAAAGACAGCGATGACGAGTTAGAGGCGTCTTGCCGAGCTGACGTGGTTGACGCGTGGAACGGCGAGCGGCTGCAAGTGCTGGATGACGCTATCGCGCACCGGCTCATACCTGCGCTCAAGTCAGGCCTCGAGAAGAAGCTCCGGGACTCGAGCCGCCAAGCCGTGGTGTATGGGGCGAGTGCGAAGCTGCGCAGCCAGTACCTGACTTTGGGTCCTTTTGTGCCAATGAGCGTGCGGCAGAACAACCCTGCGGAAGCCCTCACGAGCCGGGCGGGCGCGGGGGGAGCGCGGGTGGTAGGGGTCTGCGTCAGCGACGACAAGCGATTCGGCGATGCTTTGGTGGCGCTCACCGAACAGGGCGCGGTAAATATACTTTTCTTTTTGATGTTGGCAGGAAGGATAGAAAGAGAGGTGTTTTTACGAAGAAACTCACCGTGCACTTTCCTTTTTAAATATTCAAAACTCTGTACGCACACTTTTTAATTCGACCGTCTTCTCTCTTGATGATGCTGCAATACCATAACCTACATGTATATGTAGGTGCGCGACCACTTGATGTTGCCCGCTGGAGTGCGCCGAGAGGTCGTGGCCGCTGACGTCGAGACCTTCCTCTTCACCTATTCGCCCGAGCTCATCGTGGTGTCCACCTCGGCGGGGGGGCAGTCCAAGGGGATGTTCCGGTTTTTGGAAGGCATGATCGGCGAAGTTGTGGGGTCGCGCAAGAAGCAAAAAGCCGCCATGCGGGAGTCGGGGATGTACGAAGACGACGACGACGAGGACGAAGACGACGACGACGATGCCACCATTGAAGTCGTGTACACCCGGCACGATTTAGTGGGCACCATTTTCGCGGCCAGCCCCCGTTCCAAGGCGGAATTTCCCGACTACCAGTCCCCCACTTTACGGAAAGCGGTCTGCTTGGCCCGTTTCGCGCAGGAGCCCTTGGCGGAGCTGGCCTACATGTGGCATGGCTTGCTGGGCGGCGGGGGCGGTGCCGTGTCCCCCGGGGCAGAAGTGCTGTATTTGGGGCTGCACCCATTTGCTAATGCCGTGCCGCAGGTAAAAAGAAGGGGCGAAGGGAGAGAGAGAGAGAGGAAAAGAAGAAAGAAGTTTTACAGATTACTACTACATTTCACTTTTTACCTTCATTTATTCTTTTTGAATGCTTCCCTTGTCGTCTTTGTGGTTTCAGGCCCAGCTCTTAGCCAGCTTAGAGCGCGAAATGCTGATTGCGTGCAACTCGAGCGGGGTGCATTTGAATGCAGCAGCCTTGCTCGCCCACCGTGCGCCTCAGCTGGCCTTTGTGTCGGGGCTAGGTCCCGTAAAAGCCCACGATTTGGTGGCGAAAGTGAAGAAGCTGCGCAACGGGCAGTGCGCGTCCCGCATTGAGCTCCGGGACCGGGGCCTGTTGGGGCACAAGGTGTTTGCCAACGCGGCGGGCTTCTTGCGGGTCCGCGACTACCCGAGCGTGTATCTGAATCCCATCGACGACACACGGATTCACCCGGAGACTTACTTGTCCAACGACCGCGACGGGATGGGCGAGTTTGCGCAAACCATGGTAAGTGTGGGATAATGTGTGTGGGTTGAGGTGCTTAAGCAGTGTATACGTGCAGAGTTGCTGTGATGTATGTTATGACTCTTCGCGTGATGTCTCAATTGCCTTGCTCGTATACTTTTCAATGTCAGTTTTTCATAATACATGTATTTTTTTCATGCCCAAAACCTGCCTGTGTTTACGATATAGGTGCGCGAGTCGTGCGGCGACGACGGCGAAGCCGCTGATTTAGTCCGCAAGCTGGACGAGTCACCCGACAAGATCGAGGTGTGGGCGGCCCTGGCGCAACTGTGTTTGGACAAGCACAAGGATGCCCTCGCCCGCGCGGTATTTATTAAATATATATTAGAGTCAGAGAAGAAGCAGTCGAGGTTGCTCTTTTCTTCTTCGGTTTCTTAAATTCATGTTACTTTTTGAAGAAGAGAGATACAGTAATTTGGAAAGTGAAGTATATTTTTGACGTCCTGTTGAATCCTGCAACAAAAATTACACGAACGAACACCACACCAGATCCGCGCAGTGGACCCAGAATTGAAAGCCTCGGAAGTGGACTGGTACCACTGGAAGCCCCGGGAGCTCTGGAACTGCAAGACGGCCGACGACTTCGGAGTGGACGACACCTACCTGTCCGACCCTCTCGGAGAGCTGGACTTGGAGGCCTACGCGGGCGCCATCGAGGAGTCGGTGCTCAAGGAGAAAGGAGTCAGCGTGAGTGTGCACCGCAAGCTGCAGCTGGTGAAGCAAGAGCTGCGGTTCCCGTACTTCGACCGCCGCCAGCCGTTCCGCGCGCCCAACACGCTCGAGCTGTTTGAAGCGCTGTCGGGGGAGCAGCCGGCGTCGCTGCCGGTTGGGATGCTGGTGCGGGTGCGGGTCATGAAGGTGGACGGCAAGTTCGGCGTCAGCGTGCGGGTGCACGAGCTCACGGGGTTGCTAGGACAGGTGTGCAGGAGTTTGGGCACGTAAAAAGGGAGGAGGGAGGGGGGTCATGAAGTGATAATCGGGACTGCTTCGTTTGTAATTGTCGTAGTGGTGGTTGTGGCGATTCTTCGTTGATTCTGCGTTGTCGCCGTCATCAGGTCTCGTGAAGCGACCTTCACTTGGCCTAATTTTACTCAACTTCAGTTGTGGCCCTGTATCACTCATGCCGTCCATTTCTCCTATGTGCGCGTCCCTTCATACGTGTGTGTTGTATTTTTTTTTAAATGAATCAGATCAAGCGCGAAGAGCTCGGAGACCCAGATTTAGCCGACACGCGCACCGAAGAAGCTGACGTGGCAGCCAAATTTCCGATTGGGTCGGTTTATGTGGCCTACGTGTTGAGCTTTGACCTCGAACGACAAAAGGTAAGCGAAAGACATTTTCTTGAAGTATAGAAACCAGATTCTTTTCATATGATCTATGTGTTATGCATAGAATCTTCTGAGGTCACTGCCTTTTTGTTTATTATTCTTTCATTTATTTCCCTCCTGTCCTCGAAACGAACCTCAGATTTACTTGTCGTTGGATCGCGACAAATACGACTACAAAATGCCGTCCATGCGCACTTTAATCGAATCCAAACATTTCGGGGAAGTGCCGTTCAACGTGGTCTACCGCCCCTACTTGGACGCCCATGCTGACGTCAGCAAGCTGGCCGCCGACTACGAAGCCAAGATCGTCCCTGTCGTGCAACCCGCTCAGGCCAAAGCGGCACTGGATTCCTTGAGCAACTACGCGAAAGTCTTTCACCCGGCCTTTGTGCGGAGTGGGGGGCCCTTGTTGGAGGCAGCTTACACGAAGCTGAAAGGCGATGCCGCGCCCGGAAAGTGCTTCTTTCGCCCCCGCACATCGAAAACTAATGAGCTTGAATTGGTGAGTTTGAAAGGTCCTTGTTGTGAATCGACGCCCTTCTTGTGATGTCTCTGACAATCCGATACTTCCTCCGGCCTTTTTGATCAACTCGACCGTGTCAGGTGTGGGCGCCCTCACCGGGGCACATCAAGCTGATCACGGTAATGGAGTCGGACAAGCCCTCGAACCAAGTGCTGGGGCGAAAGCTCACCATTACCTACGGCCCCGACACCGACGACTACGAGGACTTGGACGAGGTATGCGTGTAATAACACATGATTATGAAATATATGCCTTGAAACTTCTCGTTGCCAGTTTTTAATTTCCCAGATATATTCATATTTATTTTTAAATCAATGCTCTCTCGATATGGTTCTTTTAAACATGTGCGCGTCTTATTTTTGCCTATTTTCTTCAAGAGACCATTTGATTATTTCTAACTTCGAATGTGCACTTCAATTGTCCATGGAACCAGGTCCTGGCGCGGTTCATCGAGCCGATGAACGATTTGCTGCGGCAGGCCACCGGCTCGTCCAATCAGAAGCCGCACCGGCGGTTCGTGAGCGGCGGCGCCGACGCGGCCCTCGCCAGCTTGCGCGCCCAGGTGACGCCCCCGAGCGGCACGGCGAAAGGGGTTTACGGCCTGCATTTAGACGCGACGATTCCCGGGTTCTTGGTGCTGTCCATGGTGGAAGCCCACCGCCCTGCCGCGCCAAAACAAGCCAAGGTGCGTGCTGTGCTTCTTTGTATTCTGGCTCAGTCGTGATTATCCCCTGCGATTATTCGCTGTGTGCAAGTTTGCGTGTGTGTCATAATTGTTATTATTAAGTTATTACATACCTGGTATATCGTTTGTTTGTTTGACTTATGTGAGCACTCTTCCTCTGATCTCCTTTGTTCTTATGGCTGTCCTTGACCTTCGTACTACTAGGTGCGCGTGACGCCCCGGGGATACCACTGGGACCGTCAAACGTTCGGCCATTTGGACGAGTTCCTCAACTACTTCAAAAAGCACGGCGTGCAGGGCTCGTCGTCACAAGGCAACAAAAGTTCGGCCACAGCCAGCGCGTCGGGCGGGGCGCCTGTTGCAGGAGACGCACGCCCCTCGAAGAGGTCGCGCTTCAGCGATCACGCTGCGCAGCAGGGGCGGGGGCCACCTCCGCCGCCGCCTCCGCTGGCCACTTCTGCCGTGCCCCCACCACCGCCGCCTCCTCAGCAGGCGCAGCCGCCGCCCCCGCCGCCACCTCTGCCGCACGGCATGCCGCCTCAAGGAAACGGAGGTGGGTATACAGGCATGGCGGCGTCAGCATACGACGAAGCAGCTGCCGCGCTGGCCATGGTAGCGCAACCGTACGGCATGCCGCCGCCGCCGCAGCAGCAAGGGTACCCGTTAGGGCCGCCACCGCAGCCACCGATGCAACAGGGAGGCTACCCGCCGCCCCTTCCGCCACAGCAGCAGCAGCCGCCGCCGCCGCAGGGGTACCCGCAAGGCATGCATCCACCGGGTGCGTACGGCCATGGGCCAATGGGAGGACCCATGCCGATGGGTGGACCGCCCGGCGGGCCAATGGGAGGACCGCAGGGAATGGGAGGAGGGCCGCCTGGTGGGCCAATGGGCCGCGGCCGAGGCACGTCACTCCCTGCGTGGATGACAAACCAGAAGTGAGGGTAAACCGAAGGAATGGAATGACCTTCGCGAATGAAGTGCGCAGGATTTCTATGCGCCAATTAGGACAAATTCGAAATACATACAGACTGGATTCACGGCCATGGACAAGGGCTATACGGTGCCATACGCAATTCCAAATATAAGCTCGAGGAGGATTATACATCCAGTTCTAAATATTTTCTTGTATATTCCTAATGCCCAATGCCGACGTGAATGGCCCAGCGCTAATGAAGTAATAACGAAGCGGGTTATGGATTCCGCTTACACCGATATGTTTATGAAATTATGCGCACTCACACGCACGCGGCGGACACGTGCAAATCACGCGGACGTGGGAAGTGAATTTTTAACGACACCGAAGTGAATAACGCCCGCACTAAAATCTAAGATGTGCCCCAGACGCAAATCGCACATCTGACGTGTGAATTGCGCGCTCATTGCGCTAAAATCACATTCGAAGTAGAAGTACATTTAAAGCCTTCGCATGTGAATCGCGCCTGTTCGACCTTTACGTGAAACGGACCTTGGGATCTGGGACATCTGGGATCTCCGGTCCTTGTACGTGTTACAATTTAAATTCCGGTAACCCGTAATTTCCGGGATCCGACTATACTTCACCGAGAAATCACACCGCTGGTTTTAGACGTGCATTTTTGTTACCTGACACCCGCACACGCAGTGCACTGCTTCGATCTTCGATTTTGATGGGTGACGGGTGATTGATGCCAAAGGCTTGCCAAAAGGCCGAAAGCCCTAATTTTGTGACAGAGACAACAAAATAATTATACAGTGCCTTTGTGCCTTTCACTCTTCCCTAATATATGCCAAAATAATTGTTGCTGCCGGCCGAAAAAGCGTGAAAAAAAGCATGCTCACGCTCTCAGCCCACTTCGGCTGCCCCATCGCCACATCCGCTCCTAGTAGCGACTTTATCACACAGGCACATGATGGAGCAACTGACACCGGCAAGACGCTCGCAACGGCAGGAGCCCGCCCCAAGTCTGACCCCCGAGACTTGGAGAAGACCCTCAACGCACCCCACTCTGACCACTTGGAGTTCGCTTATCATTACCACACAAACCCTGAGCCTGGCCTACGAGCTAGGCTTAGTGGCTCTTGTGCTGTCGCCTAAACGGCACTCTTCCCTGTATAGTTCCTAACACCAGTCCTCCCCCCGGGGGAGGCGCGAAAAAAAGCATGATGAGTTGAGCTTTTCGTGTTTTCGTGTGCTCTCCTGCTCGCCCTCTCGCCCTACTCGCCACCTTCCGAAGGCAGCAGCAAAGATAGGTGACGCAATGCACACCGTTTGGGTGCGGTTGAACGCAGTGGTGTTCTTCGGGCTTACAGTGATTGTGAGCTTGGCGTCGCTTACCTGGGTTTCAACGATTGGCCACAGCGGCTTTCCGGCGGTGGATGTGCTGCGCGTCAACTCTGTCAAGACCCTGCGAAGCCACGTGCGTTTAGAGGGAGATTCTGGAAGATCGCCTGATACAGCTATCATTAGGGGAAATACTTACTTCCTTACCTGCAGGCGCTCGACCAAATGTATGCACGGTTGTAGCTTGCCATCATGCGCCTGTTAGCCAAACAGCTAACGATTTCGCTTGCCTGGTCTACTTCTCCTATCGATTCGTGTTCTAGAGTAAAAAAGACTTCGCAGTGCTCACGTTCGATTTACATGCGGGTAAGTGCTAGTGTGCAGAATTTGCAAGTGCAGTTCGTAGTTGCCCCTACTTTAATCCCTTGCTTTAATAATTGTCTAAAACTTTCCTTGTTTGCGTGGATAGACTTGGCACCTGCCTTCGATTGGAACATCAAGCAGCTATTCGTCTTCGTAGTTGCAGAGTACCGTTCTAACAGCAATCCTCTGAACCAGGTGCGTATAGCCATACCGTAGAGTAGCCGCATTGTGGAATAATGCTACTTCTCTAATTTGTCTCAAGCGAGTGACCCAATGTTTCCATTTCAACCCAACATGAACCTATTCTCCTTGTTCCCGTATTATAGGTTGTCATATGGGATAAGATTATCGAGTACCCGAAAGACGCTAATCTACACATGGATAAAGCTACGGTCGAGTACGGGCTAATCGATCAGGTATGCATGTGGAGTACGCTGCTTCTTTACAGCACATTTGTAGATAATAGGGTTGTGCTCCAAATTACTGGGCACTGGCGCGATTGCCTTGATTCAATAGAATCCTCATTGGCCGGTTCCCCAAGTCTTCTAATGGGCCCTTTTCCACCGATGTTGCTCCATATTACTGTCGCCTTCTATGGCTCCGACTATTGGCTCCACCTATTCGTTGACCTGAATGCACCTACGCGTATTTCATCTCTCGTGGCGGTGCTTCTTTCGTTGGCATTCTTTCGTGTGTTGTGCCAGGGCGCGGAGCTGCGGAACACCACCGTGCAGTTGCGGTTGATGTGGGACCACATGCCGTTAACGGGCAGGCTCTTCATGGACAGTGTGCCCATGTCGACCTTCCAGCTCCCCGGAGAGTACACCAGTGACAAGGGCGGGCGACGTTAGCAGAAATTATAGGGGGTCATGGCCATGCTTTAGTTGCGTATGTGCACTTTTTGGTCCTCGGTGCAGTCGGTAATACTTTGGCCAGCGGCGAGGGCGAGAACAACAGGGAACACCTCAATGATGATCGAATTGCGCAAGCGGAAGTTGAGTTATAAGTTACAGCTGCTTTTTCTACTTCTACTTCTAAATGCACCTGCATCCAATTCCCAGAAAATTCAAAGCACCATAGGGAAAAGATGGCGCTTCAAAGCACAACAGGAGGAATCGGCAGCGATTAAAATCGAGTTCGGTTAAATGTACGAAATGGAATAATGGAATGTCCCTTGGTACTGGCACTTGCTTATAACTTTCTTGGTACTTTGGCAACACTGGGCACCTGGCGTTTCTGGCATCTGGGCTTCACTCACACACAAACACCGTTCACAACAACTACATCTCTTGATACGCTAAGTGGAGCCAGCCATAAAAATGTAATGATATGTTCAGATACAAGGTTTCTCAAGGTTTTCTGCAGCTACGAGGTCGTGCTGGCTGGCGCACTGGCTAGCAACTGTAGGGACGCAGCAAACAATTCATAGTTGAGCTGCACTGCTTTGGCTTTCATTCTCAATGAAAAGAATCCTGAGCCCGCAAATCGACTGTTCGAGACCACAATTTCATTCTGAGTACTCGTAGGAGTCTCAGCGTGCCTACTTGTGCTATTGTCACTGCTCTGCACGAGGCTGCTGCCGTCAGCAGGTGCCGCAGCTGCATTCGCTATGAGCAAGCTGGTGACCTTCTCAGTGGCGCCAGAAATGCCCATCGACGCCAACGCTGCTTTGAAGTCTTGAACCCCTAAAGTGCCATCTATGCTGTGCAGTAAAAGCAAGCAAATGCGCTCATACAATGAAATAGGAAGAAAAATCGACACAGGCAGGGCGGGAAAGCTAAAAAAAATGAAAATTGCACTTTTAAGCGATATTTTTGGATGTCGAACGGATATCTTTCTCGTCTAGATTTATCATCTGAATCAAGTGAGATTTTGCATTATTTCATCTCGTAGTCGCACCACGATGGTGATCGTAACGCTTGAAGACTTCAGTCATTCGTGCGGGGCCACCCGACACGCGAATGTACGCAGCAATTTGATCCATCACCTGACATGTGTACATTTTCAAGCACAGAAGTTGGAGGTCAAGTGAATCGTGAAGGAACAAAATACGATAGAGGACAATATGAGGAGAAAGATGCAAAGCAAATACACAGGAGTGAATTGGGCGAAAAGATCTAAAATAGAAGACAGGACATATAATTACTGGGCGTAAGGTGGATTTACCAGTGCAGCTGCATTTTCAATTGGCATTTTACTCAAGCTCTTCTTCATATTTTGAAGCCTTGCACTAGCAGCCTGAGCCGCCACCAGATTCTGCTTCAGTTTAGACATGTGTTGCAGTCGCGCGCGTTCCAAAGCACCACTTTCCTCGGGGCTCTCATTAACGCCGTTGATGCTGCTGCTGCTGCTGTGGTTGAGGCGTCCTTGACGGCGGGCATTCAGGTTGGTTGCACTTTTGTGCAAGTACGATGACTGTGATGATGATTGTAACAAGGTGTCAGGTTGGCCGAGAGCAACAGCGCGCTTGAAGTAAAGTGCGGCGAGCGCAGGGGCCGGACCGTGGCTGGGCGCTACCAACCCCGCCTAAGGAGGGATTAGACAGGGGGTGTGTGTGTTTAAGGAGATATCATTCAACATGAAAGGGAAATAGGAGGCTAAGGGGGGGGGGGTCAAAGAGGATGAAATTGAGAAATAGCTGATGAAGATAAATGGGCCAAACCTCGTGCAAGCAGCCCAAATTGAAAGCAGCGCCCGCATGACCGGCGTCGGCTGCAGCAGCATAATGAGCAGCTGCCTGTACCATCGCTATTCCTGGAGAAAGACCCTCAAATACACGATGACCGCTGCTGCTGTCCATACGGCTGCCGTTACTGCCTCTGTTGCTGCTGCTGGCACTTCTAAAGCTACTGATACGGCCGATACCTCTGCCACCGCCGCTGCGAAAAGCGGAGGCATGATTGGCGAGTGCCACACCGCAATTAAAGTGCGCGCCCGCGTGGCCTTGAGCGGTGGCGCGCTGCCACAAATCCACCGCCGCAATCTCAAGCTCTGCTGTTGTCCACTTTTTGGTAGAATCTGTATGACTGCCAGTCTTACTGCTGCTAGTGCTACTTGTATCATTACGCCAGTCAGTCCAATTGCTGCTGCTTCGAGTTTTCTTGGCCATTTCGTTGGAGAGAAGGCAGGCAAGGTTGAAAATGGCATCTGCGTTACCTTGTTCAGCGGCCAGCGCAAAGAGCTCTAGAGCCGAAGGCATCGTAGCTTTGGCTCTCACGTTGCCACGTGCCATCAAAATGCCGAGGGCGAGCTGGGCCTGTGGTATGAAACAAAGAAGATGAAAGTCATGAGTGAAAATAGCGAATGCAAATTGCACGACCTTCAAAAATCAAACAGGAACATCGAAGATAGATTAGAATCAGGAATCAGGAGGGTCATATCACAAGGAGTGTGACTTGAATCAAAGTCGACGACCTGATCGTCGCCAAAAGCTGCGGCTGCTGCCAGCGTGATGCGGGCCGATCGCGGGTTGAGAGGGCAGTCGCGGCCATTAGCGTGCGCTAGCCCTACTATTAACAATTGCTTTGCTGCTCGACGCGCGACATTCTCAAATTCTGCTTGCACTGATGCCACTTCATCAAGAGCAAGTTTCGTCTTCAGTGCAGCTGCCTCTAGTGCAGCGTTCAATGAAGCAATCTCTGATGACACCTCATTACTATGGGAAACACAAAAAGTAGCTGCAGTATTGATATCGTCGCTATTAGTTGAAGCGTCTACAGTATTGTTGGTGTTTTTGGAGCTACTCAATGGCATGCGCGGTAAAGTTGGCGACGGCAGTGATATGTCCCTGTCGTACTTGCGTACACGAGACGTGTTGCCTGGTTTACTGCTCCTTCTTGCCCCTGAAGTGCCCGTTGCAACCATCTCAAAGTTGGATGCTTCCACTGGAAAAATCGGCCTCAGCGAAGGACTCATTGACAGGAGCACTGGTTCAGAGGAGTCTAGAGAAGTTCTGCATGTGCTGTCCGAAGAGGGTGAAACAACTACAAGTGTTGGTAAAGGATGCTTCGATGACAAGCGACTAACACTAGATTCACTTAAACCAGCGGAAAGTTCCGCGAAATCTGCAGCTGCAACATTGATGGCATCGTCGGATACTTTCTCGTCAGACTTGTCACCAGCGTCAAGGTGAACAGGCACTCCTCCGAGACGGTTTAAGAGTCGATGCGCAGCCTGGGAAGCAGACACTTGATGCGATTCGAGCACTGCCATCGAAGACGTGCGAACCAGCGCACTGTTGCTGCTTCTTCTTCTTCGCTTTCCAAACATACGACTTTTCAACGTATCTGGTGCTTGCTTACTGTTTGGAATACACCCCCACCGATGCCAATCAAGCAATTTCCAACCAGTTGATCTTTCTGGTGTTCCCGTTCTTGATGGCGTTCGGGACAGCGTTCTTGATGGCGTTCTTGACGGAGCATTTTGGCGAGAAGTAGGAGAAGATGTAGGCGAGGAAGCATGCTGCTCCGCCCGCCTTCTAATCTTTGCTGTTGCTACTGACTCTGCAGCTGTCGAAACTGTGTGCGTTGAAGGGCTTCCAGCAGGGTGAAATTTGAGACTAGTATTCTCGGGGACCTGACTTCCGTCCACATCTCCCGTGTTTGCCTCGGTAGGGTGCATAAAGGAGCGCTTGATTGCGCGCTGAAATCGTCTCGAGTTGCACGCTAAAGTAGGCAAACAAGTAGTACCATCCCTGGGAGCCGCAACAAAAAACGAGGGCGTGTCATGGACAACACTGGCAAAATTCGAAAGCATGGAGAATTGTCAAGTACGCAGAGACTAGAATCATGCACAGGTGGATACTTCCACCATCCTGCATCTAATTGCTTATCTTTACGCACCTTCGCAATTTCGCCTCAGCATGGACCGCAGTCTCATATGCTTCACGGCAATTTTTTGAGGCACCCACAGCCGCTTGAGAAGCACGAATTGCTAAGCGAGCTATCGTTGTCTGTAAAATACTACGACTGACGCTGATGTTGCCAGTGTTAGCAGTGTCGCTGACGCTAATACTGGCACCTTGTTCTGTTGTTTCTGCGCATTCAGCGGCTGCTCTTGCCGACGCTGCAGCCTTCCTAGAGCTTAATCGTGATGCAAGCTCTTCAGCTCCTCTGGGACTGCTTGCGGGCACCTCGTGATCTTCTGACGACGACGGAAGTTGCGCTGCCAGCTTGAAATCGCGCTCTATCGCACCCTGTAAAGCACTAACAAGTTGGAAGCATACGGCGCCTGGCATCCGTTGAGTAGCAGCGGCAGCATCTACAGCAAGGTAAGTCGTGATTGGCGAAGGTGGCGATGAAGGAGGAGAAATTTTGGCGATGGCAGCAGCCAGAGACACAGCAGCAACTTCAGCTATAGCCTTTGCAGCTTTGGCAGCATGAACTTCAGCGCGAGCGCGGGTGCCAGCAGCCTCCAGCGCCTCAGCCGTGAAGCGAGCCGCATGGCCTCGAGCAAACACCACCCAGCGCTCGGCTGGCCCCACCTGGGTGCAAGCAACATCAACAAAATCACTATGAAATTCATAGTGTGTTAGTCAGTGTAGAGTCTGAAGAATTCCAGATAAACTCTTTCAGATAAGGACATTCTTCATGTTCTTTGCTAAATTGCGCCTTTGTGGTTATTGTTGGAGTCTCACCGCGTTAAATAAATCTTTGTCATCGGAATCGTCTTGGATGTGTAAGCGCTGTGATGTGCTAGCGTCTCCTCTTGTTGTGGCGCCAAACTGTCTTGTTTCGCTGGTATTGTTACCGCTACTATTGGTGGTGGCACTTCGCATCACTTTTGCGGACCAACCATGCGCTCGTTGAGAAAAACGTGGCGGACAAGCATGCCGCAAATACGCAGCCAGGGCCACGGCCTCAGCAGCTGCCTGTTCGGACGCTTTCGCTGCACGAGAAGCTGCATGTGCGGCACCTCTTATTGCCAGCAGCGCGACTATGCATGCTACAAGCGCTGCTGCCTCAGGTAACCTGCCTTGCTGAAGTGCTGAAGTCGCTAGAACTGGTGCTCCCGATGCGGCAGCTAAATTCGTAGTTTCGCCGCCAGTGTCGGCCGCAGAAGGTTGGTCATCCAATCGCCAGATGCTGTCCATGCGCGGTGTGCGAGGCAGCGGAGTCGGAGAAGAAAACGTGGAAGACGAGTACGATGACATCGAGGCTGACGTGAGCGAAGAGGAGGAACCCGGTGGCGATGAAGACGGCGAAGACCCTGGAGAACGCACGCGCTTCGCAGGTGGGGAGCGAGGGCTTCCTCTGGAATGAGGTCTCGGCGGGCTGGCTTTCGGCCGCAGCCGTGGGGATACCGCGACCTTCGCCGACGTGTCTTCGCCCGTTTTCGAGTAAATCGGTTCTCCTGAATTCGTCACCTTTCCGGACGATGCTGGAGATACTTCTGTTGCTGCTGCAGCTCCTACTCCTGAGGATGGCACTGGCGTTTTGCTTGAAGTCTTTGCATTTAAGTTAGCAGCAGCAGGGGCAGTTTCAGGTAAATCAAGCGCGGTCCAGAAAGCTGCTAGATAAGTTGACCTAATATTGGTAGGAGGCTGTGCGTTCAAGTCCAGTGACATGCCCGCAGTAGCGTGGTTCGAGCGAGCTGCACCCACGAGCGCCAAAGCATCATTGGGGTCGAGCACGGCCACGATGGCTACAGCTGCAGCAGCGCGTTGCCCCATTCCCGCAACTCCGCGCGGTGCGGATGCCAAGATGCGCACTGCATCGTCCATAGCTAGCCATTGTGGTGGATCTGGTGGCACCGAACCAGGAAAGCGCGTTGAAGAGCGGAGAGAAGCAGCGGTGTGCTCGGCAAGCACCGCACTGCTGAGCTCTTCAAGCCTGCCGAGGAGAATGATCGGTCAGAGAGTCGCACAAAGTGAAAACGATAAGTGACGCGAAAAGGCACGGCACCTTGACAGCGTTCACACAGCATTATCACGTGCAATCAAAGTATTTAGGTACGTAGGAGTGTTGCCTACTTTACTGTATCTCATTGAAGTACCTAGAAAGAGCATCGTTCGCAGCTGCTGCCTTAACATCATCAGCGTCGGAAGCTTTTCCAGGCTCGGCCCATTGGAATGTCTTCGAATTGTAGGCAACCGTGTTTTTGATACTGCTATCTTGAGCTAAAGCGCTTCGAAAAGATGTTTCGTCTGGTGAGCTGGGCGCTATCTTACTTGTATCATAAGAATCATGAGACATGGAAGGGTCATGCAAGGGCTGAGACTCGGGTAAGGCATATAATGACCCGACTTTCTTGAATTTTGGAGACTCGTCCGAAGGTGTGTGAAGCGCGGGGACCTGGCTGGAGACTGCTAGCATTTATGCTGGCGGTTGTGCGCTTAAAGATCTACGCGCATTCTTCGGGATGGTTGTGAAGTGTTAGAAAATCCACACTTTGGCTAAGACTGAAAATCAATACGGTAATCGGCAGTACACATAATCATCTTAATACAGCAAACTAATTGGATGGATTCCTCGCCAGAGGAATTATGCTAAAGCAGAAAGTTGAGGCTCGGGCTGTTGCGCATGTCGGCATGTTTTCGGCAAGACACAACCAAGCAACCAACCACCAAAAGACGCACGAACAAGATTCATTGTTTTCTGTTCCTGTGAGATCCAAAAATCCACCAATCACATGTTGTACTGCGCCGAGGAAAGTGTTTGCGATCCGTTGGGAGATTTTGAACCGGGAAACGCGCGTTACAAATCAGCAGCTTCCAGCCAGCAGCGCAGCTTCTCGTTTCACCAACACCAACAGTAAGTACTGATGTTATAGGGTGCCCAATGTTGGCCTGCCGAATGCTGCGCGCATTCAATGTTTCGCTTATCTTACATCTGATCTCGTCGGTGCTTTTCAGCCAAACACTTATGGCTTTATTGTTTTTTTGGTTTCGCAAAGTTGCTCATAAAACCGCCCATACGCCATCGCCACTCCCCGACGGTTTTGCATCATCACACAAGCTCTATTTTTTTGTCCATGCTGGATCCAAAGTAAATTTAATATCATCACTGTATTTCTCTTTATTTGTTGCACCATCTTGATCAGCTTCTTCAAAATGCGTGAGATCGTGCACATCCAGGGCGGCCAATGTGGCAACCAGATTGGTGCCAAGTTCTGGGAGGTCATCGCTGATGAGGTATGTGTGCGCGCGCTGCGAGCACCAATCTTTGCCTATACAAAAGCATAAGCATTTTTTTTTTTTTAACATGCCAGTTGCAGGCTATACTCTTGCTCATTTCTTTCTTACTCTCTCTTCTCGCTACAGCACGGTGTGGACCCAACCGGCACTTACCACGGTGACAGCGACCTCCAGCTCGAGCGCATCAACGTGTATTTCAACGAAGCCACTGGTGGCCGTTACGTGCCTCGCGCTATCCTTATGGATCTGGAGCCTGGTACCATGGACTCGGTGCGCGCTGGTCCTTTCGGTCAGCTGTTCCGCCCTGACAACTTTGTCTTCGGCCAGACTGGCGCCGGCAACAACTGGGCCAAGGGCCACTACACCGAGGGTGCTGAGCTCATTGACTCGGTGCTCGACGTGGTGCGCAAGGAAGCTGAATCATGCGATTGCCTCCAGGGCTTCCAGCTGACCCACTCCATGGGTGGTGGCACCGGTTCCGGCATGGGCACCCTCCTCATCTCCAAGATCCGTGAGGAGTACCCTGACCGCGTCATGTCCACTTACTCCATCATCCCATCGCCTAAGGTTTCGGACACCGTGGTAGAGCCATACAACGCCACTCTGTCGGTGCATCAACTTGTGGAGAACTCGGACCAGTGCTTTGCGCTCGACAACGAAGCCCTTTACGACATCTGCTTCCGCACCCTCAAGCTCACCACCCCAACTTACGGTGACTTGAACCACTTGGTTTCGGCGGCTATCTGCGGCACCACATGCTCCCTCCGCTTCCCTGGTCAGCTCAACTGCGACTTGCGCAAGCTCGCAGTGAACATGGTGCCATTCCCTCGGCTCCACTTCTTCATGGTGGGCTTCGCGCCGCTCACCAGCCGTGGCTCCCAGCAATACCGCGCCCTCACCGTGCCCGAGCTCACCCAGCAATCCTTCGATGCCAAGAACATGATGTGCGCTGCGGACCCTCGCCACGGCCGGTACCTCACCTGCGCGTGCCTCTTCCGCGGCCGCATGTCTTCCAAAGAAGTGGACGAGCAAATGCTCAACGTGGTGAACAAGAACTCCTCGTACTTCGTGGAGTGGATCCCCAACAACGTCAAGGCTGCCATTTGCGACATCCCACCGAAGGGCTTGAAGATGGCCAACACCTTCGTTGGCAACACCACCGCCATTCAGGAGGTGTGGAAGCGCGTGGCTGAGCAATTCACTTCCATGTTCCGCCGCAAGGCCTTCCT
>Ga0307979_1000400_pt1 | contig 29099 bp, 21 predicted proteins | sample OrgLakmetage1058_FD_201833 | JGI IMG/M metagenome (GOLD analysis project Ga0307979, IMG submission 201833) | Saline water microbial communities from Organic Lake, Antarctica - #1058 | ecosystem: Environmental > Aquatic > Non-marine Saline and Alkaline > Saline | place: Antarctica: Organic Lake...
GAATCTGTAATATCCTTTAACAGATTATCACGATCTAGAGTGGATAATAATAGTATTTCCTCTTTTAAATTATCTATGTTCATAATCTAAATATACATATAATAGCTGTATTAAACTAGAGCCAAAATTTACTATCTCAACGAAGTCCTTAGCATGTTTAGTTTATGTTCTTAAAGTGTTTAACTAGCCTAAGACAAAACATCTTGCTAAGGTCTTTACTTGAGGCCTAATACAGGAGTTTCCTTTGCCTAATTAAAAGTAAAGATGAGACTATGCTAATTTAGATCTATAATTCCGCAAAAAAAGCCTTTACCGAAACGAATTCGGCAAAGGCTTTTTTCGCCTTTTTGATCGAAAACATACAGATTTCTTATCGAAGAAAAAATAGATTCTCTTTCGAAATGACAATACGTCTTTGTCATTCTGAAGGAGCTTTTCGCGACTGAAGAATCATTCTCTATCGAAAACATACAGATTCCTCGTCAAAGCAAAAAGAGCTTTTCTGTCGGAATGACAATACGTCTTTGTCATTCTGAAGGAGCTTTTTGCGACTGAAGAATCTTTCCTTTTTCGAAAACATTAAAGTTCCTTGCTGAAAGAAAAAGATTCCTCGTCAAAGTAAAAACAGCTTTTCTGTCGGAATGACAAAACGCTGCTGTCATTCTGAAGGAGCTTTTCGCAACTGAAGAATCTTTTCCTTTTGAAAACATACAGATTCCTCGTCAAAGCAAAAACAGCTTTTTGTCGGAGCTACAAAACGCCTCTGTCATTCTGAAGGAGCTTTTCGCGACTGAAGAATCATTCTCTATCGAAAACATACAGATTCCTCGTCAAAGCAAAAAAAGCTTTTCTGTCGGAATGACAATATGTCTTTGTCATTCTGAAGGAGCTTTTCGCGACTGAAGAATCATTCTCTATCGAAAACATACAGATTCCTCGTCAAAGCAAAAAAAGCTTTTCTGTCGGAATGACAATACGTCTTTGTCATTCTGAAGGAGCTTTTTGCGACTGAAGAATCTTTCCTTTTTCGAAAACATTAAAGTTCCTTGCTGAAAGAAAAAGATTCCTCGTCAAAGCAAAAACAGCTTTTCTGTCGGAATGACAATACGTCTTTGTCTTTTTGAAGGAGCTTTTTGCGACTGAAGAATCTTTCCTTTTTCGAAAACATTAAAGTTCCTTGCTGAAAGAAAAGATTCCTCATCGAAGAAAAAACGGCTTCTCTGTCGGAAGGACAAAAATATTCCTAACCGAAGAAAAAGAGCTTCTCTGTCGGAATGACAATACGTCTTTGTCATTCTGAAGGAGCTTTTTGCGACTGAAGAATCTTTCCTTTTTCGAAAACATTAAAGTTCCTTGCTGAAAGAAAAGATTCCTTGTCAAAGCAAAAACGGCTTTTCTGTCGTAATGACAATACATCTTTGTCATTCTGAAGGAGCTTTTTGCGACTGAAGAATCTTTCCTTTTTCGAAAACATTAAAGTTCCTTGCTGAAAGAAAAAGATTGCTCATCGAAGAAAAAACGGCTTCTCTGTCGGAAGGACAAAAATATTCCTAACCGAAGAAAAACAGCTTCTCTTTCGAAATGACAATACGTCTTTGTCATTCTGAAGGAGCTTTTTGCGACTGAAGAATCTTTCCTTTTTCGAAAACATACAGATTCCTCGTCAAAGCAAAAACAGCTTCTCTGTCGGAATGACAATATGCATATGTCCTTTTGAAGAAGCTTTTTGCAACTGAAGAATCTTTCCTTCTTCGAAAACATACAGATTCCTCGTCAAAGCAAAAACAGCTTTTCTGTCGGAATGACAAAAAGATTCTTCATCGAAGAAAAAACGGCTTCTCTGTCGGAATGACAAAAAGATTCCTCATCGAAGAAAAAACAGCTTCTCTTTCGAAATGACAACACGCATATGTCCTTTTGAAGGAGCTTTTTGCGACTGAAGAATCTTTCCTGTCCAAAGGCAATTAAATTCTATCGTTCAAAAGCTTCCACTGTGGATTAACGTTATTTTCGATTATTTTCACCTAGGTCACATATTTTATCTTGCATGTAGGAATCAAGCTAAAGCCCCTCTAGTTTCAAGTTTTCAATTAGCTCTACTTTCGATATATGAAAGCAGAGCTATTTTGGAGATCTGCAACGTGATGTTGAATGCTTGCAAAACGTGGATCTAAGATTTGGCAACACTATTCATATAACCTGATCTAAGATTATAATTTAAGTCACAACATCTTAATCATCCTTATATTTTTTTACGCCAAATACTAACTTCTGAACTTATCACTTCAAAATGTCGACTTGACTTTCTTACAGGATAAGTAAGGTTGAAAGGACTAGATTCTTGCGTAAAATGCTCTGATAATACTTGACTAATTCCGTCAATAGATCTAATAGGTTCTCCATCTTTTTTGAAGCCACCAATCCAGTTATCCATTTGACTTACAGATTCTTTATACTCGTAAGTTGAACCTAGGATAAGCAGTCCATCAGCATTTAATCTTAAATGAATTTTATTGAGGAATTCTTTAGGCTGTCGTATCTCTTCAATTAAATTTATAGCTACAATGACATCATAATCTGTATAGCGCTCTTTTAATTTCGTCGCATCATCCTGCATAAATTGGATGCGATTATGACTCTCGTTTAGGTTTAAATCCTTTAGGAGAACATCTTTAAAAATAGATAATTCACCTTCATCTTTAACGACATAACGCAACAATCCATTTTTTTGTAATTCGATAGCTGGTTGTATAAATCTCGCAGAAGTATCTATAGCTGTAACTTCCTTGAAATGTGAAGCAGCTTCAAAAGCTAAGCGACCGGTGTCACAATTTAAATCCAAGAGTCTTTTCTCAGATGAATCTTCAACGTGATTTTTTAAAATATCTAAAACTTGAAGTGGTAATTTTGACATTCCTAAATAGGCCTCTCCGTAATTTTGCTCGCATGAAACAGCTACTTCTTCATCAGTTACGTAACTATCTACACGTATGTCGGGTTCGTGGTTAGACTCAACATATCTAAATCCAACATGCTGGTAGAAATGCCTGCGAAACGAATAGCGAGCATGTAAAGTGGCTTCGTTACCTGTAGACATCCAAGATCCCCCTTTGATGATATTATGCTTACCATCAAAAGTTGGGGTTGAGAAATCATCGTATAATGGGTGAACCTTAAAACCTGGGTAACCTGTGATGGGTGTTTCGGTCCATTGCCAAACATTTCCTATCACATCATAAAAGTCACCAAAAGAAAAGGTGTTCACTGGACAAGTCGAACTGTAATGTTCTAGGTTTATATTCCCTGGCGCTACGTCCCAATCTGTAGCCTCTTCGACTTGAGAAACCTCTAAGATTCTATACCATTCAGCTTCTGTTGGCATACGCAGTTTTTTGCCAGTTTTAGCTGACTTCCAACTGCAAAATGCTTTGGCTTCCAAATAATTAATTTCTGCAGGAAAGCTCCATTTCATAGGAACAAATTCGGTCATCAGACGCAATTTATACGTCTCATTTTCTTTTATCCAAAATTGAGGATATTCCGCTTTCTTATAAGTACACCAAGACCAGCCTTCTTCGCTCCACCATTGTTTGTTCTTGTAACCGTTGTCCTCTATAAATTCAAAAAACTCAGCATTGGAAACCAGATATTTTGAGGCTTTAAAGTCGTCGACAGTTTCTTGGAACCTCCCGTATTCCAAATCCCAACCATAAAGTGGATGATTATGTGGTTTTCCCATATTCACCTCTGAGCCTTCTACAGCGACTAATTCGTTTGCAACAACTGGTTCATCTTCTTTGCAAGTATTAGAAAATAGTCCATTTTGAAGTTTATCTACAGGCAGTTGTCTAATTAAGACCGATGAGGTTTCAATATGAATATTCTGGTGTTCAATTCCCATAATGATAGTCCAGAACGAACTTTCCCAATTGATAGGAAGCTCCAACGGTAATTCTTCTATGAGTTTGGCGATAGTCGCTCTTACAATCTTACGATATTCTCGAACTTCAGATACCAAAGGCCAATCGTAACTCTCTTTGTTGAGATCGTCCCATGACATTTCATCCACACCAATAGCAAAGATCGATTCAAAAGAAGGATTGATATGAGAGGGTAGCAGCCCCGCTAAAACCAATTTGTTTACAAAAAAACAAGAGGTGTGTCCATAATAAAAGATAATAGGATGGCGAAGGGGGTCCGCACGCATATAGAAAGTATCGTCGTCCTTAACTGTTTCATAGAGCTCTGTGTCCAAGTCAAAAGTTCTGTGGAAATAATCAAGGATTTCTTGTCGTTTTTCTTCTGGGGTTCCATCAATTAAATGAGGAGTTTTTATATTGAATTCTTTCATAGTAATTTTGAATAAGGCTTAACCATGTAGAGTTTAAGCATTTTAAAAGGTTCTTTTGAAACGGGTTTTAATTTTTTTTGGAGGATGCTTCCACAGTCTTCAAATCCAAACTTTTTATATAGGTTGACTGCGATTTCATTCTTACTCCATACTCTCAATAAAACGTGTTTAATATCACTGCTCAGCTTTGTTTCAAACTCTTTGAACAATCCTTTGCCGAGACCCATACCCCGAAACTTATCGTCTACTAGTACTTCAGCTATATATAAAGAGTCTTTATCACTGAACTTATTCTGAATTGATTCTGGACGTTCTGTATCAAAACTTGGGGGAGTTACAATTATTGCTGCAACAAGTTTATCATCAGAAAACCCAAAAATTCCATATCCTCTTGTAAACAATTTATCGAGGTAAATTTCTGCTTCTTCATTACTGATATGTTGAGCAGAAAGACCTTTTGTGAATGCCTCAAGGTATAGATTCTTAAGTGATTGACTTAATTCTAGATATATTTCTTTACGCGCTTTTTTGAAAGTAATCATGACCTGCAAAATTATGTTTAAAGATTTTTAAATAAGTCTTTACTTTTATTAAAAATTCATTAATTAAATAAGAAAAGTGTACTAAATACGATAGTGAGAATTCTGTATTAAAAATTATTAAAAAGATTACTTTTTGTTGGTCTTGGAACTTTTAATTCGCAAATATCAAGCTTTTTGAAAGGGATTAACAAGTTTTACTATCTTTAAGGTTCTGATTTTATAAATATTAATCTATGAAAATTCTTATTTACGTTACTATTTTGTTAATGGTATCAATTTCTTCTGCACAAACCTTTAAAATTTTAGAAAAAAAAGAGCGATTGACAAAACAGGAGGGTTTCTTCGATTTTTGGTATTCAGAAAAGGAAGATAAAATCTATATGAAGGTTGAAGAGCTTGATCAAGACTTCATTTATGTGCATTCACTTACGACAGGTTTGGGTTCCAACGACATCGGTTTGGACCGTGGACAACTTGGAGGAACAGCCATTGTAAAGTTTCAACGTGCTGGAAACAAGCTGTTATTGATTCAGCCTAATCAGGATTATAGAGCTATTACGGATAATAGTTTAGAGCGCCGAAGCGTTGAACAAGCTTTTGCCAAATCTGTTTTGTATGGTTTTAAAATTGAAGATGAAAATGACAAGAGTTTCCTTATCGACCTCACCCCTTTTCTAATGGAGGATGCTCACGGCGTTTCTAAACGGTTAAAACAACAAAAACAGGGGACTTACAAATTGGATAAAAATAAAAGTGCATTGGCTATGCTTCGAACCAAAGCGTTTCCTAAAAATACAGAATTTGAAGCTTTGCTTACCTTTTCAGGCGATCCTGAGGGAAAAAATATTCGCTCAGTGGCTCCAGATGCCTCTAACTTGACGGTCACTCAACACCACAGTTTTGTCCAGCTACCTGAAGACGGTTATAAAAAACGTGAATTTGATCCCAGAAGTGGTTCTATCTTTATGTCCTATCACGATTATGCAACGCCAATTTTTGAGCCGTTGGTTAAGCGTTACAGCATTCGCCATCGTCTAGAAAAAAAGAATCCCAATGCAGAAATAAGCGAAGCTAAAGAACCCATCATTTATTATTTGGATCCTGGAGCACCAGAGCCCGTAAGATCCGCTTTGTTAGATGGTGCCAGATGGTGGGATCAAGCCTTCGAAGAGATTGGCTATAAAAATGCTTTTCAAGTGAAAATGCTTCCAGCCGATGCAGATCCTATGGACCTTCGCTATAACGTAATTCAATGGGTACACCGTTCCACACGGGGTTGGAGTTATGGTGCCAGTGTCGTTGATCCACGTACAGGTGAAATTTTAAAAGGTCATGTAAGTTTAGGTAGCCTCAGGATTCGTCAGGATTATATGATCGCGCAGGCCTTGATGAACAGACCATTTGAGATTTCTGATGATAATTACCAACCTATGTTAGAAATGGCTCTGGCGCGTATCCGTCAGTTGGCAGCACACGAAGTTGGCCATACTTTGGGGTTTGCACACAACTTTTCTGCTAGTGCACAAGGTAGGACTAGCGTTATGGATTATCCACATCCAGAACTGAAATTAAAAGATAATCAAATCGACTTTTCTCAAGCTTACGATATCAATATTGGAGAATGGGATAAAGTCACCGTCGCTTATAGTTATGCGGATAGCGGCACCAATAAGACTGAAAAACAATATTTAAACGCTATTTTGAAACAAGCAGAAGCTGATGGTTTGCAGTTTATAAGCGATGCTGATGCGCGAGCTCAAGGTGGAGCACATGCCTATGCCCATTTATGGGATAATGGAAAAGATGTTTATAGGGAGTTAAATCGTCTTTTAGAGCTACGTAAAACAGCTATTTCAAATTTTTCTATAGACAATATCAAGACAGGTGAACCGTATTCAGTTTTAGAGGATGTGTTTGCCCCTTTATATTTTTTCCATCGCTATCAAACTGAGGCTACCATTAAACTTATTGGTGGTTTGGATTACAACTATGCAGTTAAAGGCAGTAGCTTAACACCAGTTGAGAGGATTCCAAAATCCGATCAGATGAAGGCTCTTGAAGCAGCTTTAAATACCTTAGATGCACAAGCTTTGTCTATTCCAGAGCGAATTTTAGATCTGTTTCCTCCCCGTGCATTTGGTTATGCCAGAAGCCGTGAATCCTTTAAAAGTAAAACAGTGGTTGGTTTTGATGCTTTGGGCGCCTCTGCTACAGCAAGCGATATGAGCTTAGGCCTATTACTGCACCCAGAGCGTGCTAACCGACTCATCCAGCAGAAATCTTTAGAGAAGTCAAATTTAGGTTTGGAAGAGGTCTTGGAAGAATTGGTAAAAAACACGTTTGGAAAGCAACACGACTCTGCTTATTTGACTGAAGTCCAAAACACCATCAATTTTAATGTATTAAAGCACCTGATGAATCTTTCAGCGAATTCAGGGAGTATTCCACAAGTAAAGGCTTTTGCAAACAAAACCTTGAAGGGATTGAAAAATGAATTTAGGGAATCCAACTCTGCAATTGTACAGGAAATGACTTATCGTATCGATCAATTTATGGACGAACCGGAAAAGTTTAAGGTAATTCCATCACCTAAAATCCCAGATGGTAGTCCAATAGGGAGCTTTCAATGCTTGAATAACTGATTATTGACTATTAGGAATCTAAAATAAACGCAACAGGGTTTTATGAGCTTTTAGAGATTAAAACATCAGTAGGTGTACTTATAACTTCTGCTTTTATGGAGTGTTCTCGATAGATAAAAATTAAATTCACCTATTTTAAAGGGGTTTGTGATTAACCTGTATTATTGTGTTTATAAAACTAAGTGTCATTAAGTAGAATAAAACAAAAAGTAGTAATGCAAAAGATTGAAGTAGTTGCTGGAGTAATATTTTTTCAGAATGAAATTCTGTGCGTTCAAAGACCAAAAAATAAACTGGCTTATATCTCTGAGAAATTTGAATTTCCTGGAGGGAAAATTGAACATGGTGAAACAAAAAAGGAGGCTTTAGAACGTGAATTACTGGAAGAGTTGAGTATTTCAACAGATATCAAATCATTATTTCTTACAGTTGTTCATGAATACCCAGATTTTGAATTGACCATGCATAGTTTTATTTGTGAAGTTGAAACAAAAGAACTTACACTTCATGAACATATAGCTCAAGAGTGGATAATGCTAAAAGAACTTAAAAAACTTGATTGGGCAGCAGCGGATATTCCCATAGTAGACAAATTACTAATGAATGGATAAGCTTACTGAAATTTTCAATAAAAGTTTACAAACGGGTTATGTAGATAAAACCATTCCATCCGATCTAGACTATCAACCTGAACTACTTGTCAATCAAAAAAATCCACCAAAAAAAGTTCTCTCATCAATACTTCATGAGCTAGAAAACTGCAGTCAATTTTATATCTCTGTTGCATTTGTAACAACAAGTGGAGTTGCTACCATAATTAATAAGCTAAAAGAACTCGAAAGTCGTGAAATAAAAGGTCAGATTTTAGTCTCACAATATTTAAACTTTACACAGCCTGAAGCGCTAAAAAGATTGTCACAATTCAAAAATATCGACCTAAGAATTGCAACAACAGGAAACGCGCATGCAAAAGGGTACATCTTTAAAAATAAAGAGCATTTCAATCTTATTGTTGGGAGTAGCAATTTAACTGCTCAAGCCTTATCAACTAATAAAGAGTGGAACATTAAAGTCTCCGCGTTAGATGAAAGTGATCTTGTAGAAAAATTACTGAATGAGTTTAAATCTGATTTTGAAAAAGCAACGCATGTAACTGCCGAATATATTTTGTTTTATGAAGAAATATACAAAAATCAATTTCTTTTAAATACTAAAAACAACCTTCAACGCTTAGTTGAATCTCAAGCCATTATAACTCCAAATTCAATGCAAATAGAAGCATTGGAGAATCTTAAAAAGCTAAGAGCGGATAATAAGAATAAAGCGCTTATAATCTCTGCTACCGGTACGGGTAAAACCTATTTATCGGCCTTTGATGCTAAAGATTTTAATCCGAAAAAGCTATTGTTTGTGGTGCATAGATTGACCATTGCAAAGGACTCTTTAACTACATTTCGTAAGGTTTTTGGAGAGCATAGAACCATGGGCTTATATTCTGGTGAAAGTAGAGACTTGGATTGTGATTTTGTGTTTTCAACAATTCAAACTATTTCGAAGTACACACACTTAGAGAATTTTTCAAAAGATCATTTCGACTATATAATCATCGATGAAACACACAGGTCGGGTGCTGATTCATATTTACGACTAATAGATCATTTTAAACCTAAGTTCCTTTTAGGAATGACAGCCACTCCTGAAAGAACAGATGGCACCGATATATTTAAATTATTTGACCACAACATCGCTTATGAGATAAGGTTGCATAGAGCGATGGAGGAAGAAATGCTCAGTTCATTTCACTATTATGGAGTAACGGATTTATTAATTGAAAACAAAGAGGTTGATCATAAATCGGATTTTAACTTATTGACTTCTCATGAAAGAGTTGACAGGGTAATTGAACAGGCAAAATTCTACGGAAGTGATAATGGAATAACTCGAGGACTTATTTTTTGTTCAAGAAAGAAAGAAGCAGTTGATTTGTCTGCTTTGTTTAATTTAAAAGGACATAGAACTGTTGCTTTAACGGGCGATAGTTCTGAAATTGAAAGAGCAGAATCCATTGAGAAACTAGAATCTGATAATTTAGGTGAAAAGCTAGATTATATTTTTACAGTTGATATTTTTAATGAGGGGATTGATATTCCGAAAATCAATCAGATTATTATGCTGCGCCCTACAGAGTCGGCAATTATTTTTATTCAGCAACTAGGGAGAGGGTTAAGAAAAGTCGAAGGAAAGGGCTATTTAACTGTTATTGATTTTATTGGAAACTATGAAAACAATTACTTAATTCCTATTGCTTTGTATGGTGATACGTCCTACAACAAAGACTCCCTAAGAAAATTAATTACTGAAGAGAGCAGGATGATTCCAGGTGCTTCAACTATTAATTTTGACCAAATTACTAAAGAGAGAATATTTGAATCTATTGATTCTGCGAATATGCAGTTGCTCTCTGATTTGAAAAAGGATTACAATCTATTAAAATTCAAGTTGGGTAGAATTCCGATGATGATGGACTTCATTAAACACGGCTCTAGAGACCCCTATTTATTCGTAAATCATTCTAATTCGTATTATAATTTTGTACTCAAGGTAGATAAAGATTTTAATGCAGAATTAGAATTAAAACAGGTTAAACTTCTGGAGCTATTTGCTAAAGAAATAAACAATTCTAAAAGGGTAGAGGAAAGTTTAATAATCAAATTATTAATTGAATCAGGAAAACTATCTATAACGGATTTTAAAGTAATGATTTTTAAAAAATACCATTACTCGATATCGGATGAAACAATCAAATCCTGTGTGTCTAATTTAAATTTTGAATTTATTAGAGAAAAAAAAGAGGGGAAAATGCTTTCAGTAAATGAGATTTATGACTTGGATATCATTAAAACTGAAAATGGGGGTCTCATTTTTTCAAGGATATTTTTGTCCTACTTAAAACAAGAAACTTTCCAAAAATACCTATTTGATTCCACTGATTATTCCATCTGCGAATTCGATAAATTATTTGTCTCACAAAATTGGAAAAATGGATTTGTACTTTATAGAAAATATTCGCGCAAAGATGCATTTAGAATACTAAATGTCTCGGTAAACCCTATAGCTCAAAATGTAGGAGGTTATTTAGTTAGTCCTGATAATGCGCATTGTCCAATTTTTGTAAATTATCATAAAGAAGAGGGCATTTCTGAATCAACAAAATATGAAGATGAATTTGTGAACAATAAGGAGTTTGATTGGATGTCAAAGTCCAATAGAAAAATTGATAGTAAGGATGTTCAATCTATTTTGGGAAAAAATGGTGATATCCGTCGCCCATTATTTATCAAAAAGAATAATGATGAAGGGATGGACTTTTATTATATGGGAGAGGTAAATCCAGAATTGAATAAGGTTGAACAAACCACAATGACTAATGATAAAGGGAAACAGATTCTTGTTGTAAAAATCCGGTTTAATTTAGAAAACCCTGTTACAGCTCCCATCTATACCTATTTACAAGAGAATAGAAAGATAAGAGATTCCTCTTCAGAAAATAATGGAAAAACTGTTCCACTAGTAGAAACGACAGGTTTTGAAAAAGAGTTATTAAACCCTATCCCATTTTATAATTTTTATGCCGCAGCGGGAACGTTTAGTGAAATGCAATCAGAAAAAAACTTTTCCTTAATAGAAGGTGTAGGAAAAAGTAATCTAAACGGCGATTATTTTGCTTGTAAAATAGTTGGTGAATCAATGAATAGAGTAATCCCGAATGGTTCAATATGCCTATTTAAGGCAAATCCAGTGGGCAGTAGAAATGGGAAAATTGTTTTAATAGAAAATATGGATATCCAAGATCAAGATTTCAATTCTGCTTTTACTATCAAGACATATTCAAGTGAAAAAGTGTTTTCTGGGGAGAGTTTTAGACACAAATCTATCGTTTTAAGACCAAATTCGTTTGATGATTCTTATGAAGATATCATTCTCAATGAAGAAAGCGCTTTAGGAATGAGAGTTGTCGGGGAGTTTATTCAAATTTTGAAAAGCTAAAAAACTGAATGTTAATTTTCTAACCTACTAAAATGGTGAGTAGATCATAGAATCAGAAACTTAGCAATGAAAACTTGGTTATAAATGCCCTTACATTTTGATGACAACAGCTATTTGGAAAAAAACTTTTAAAAAACCTATTAGATTCAGACTTTGAATAGGGCCTTTTTTTTGATGGCTTCAAGTAGATTAGTCACACTACCAATCTCTGAGGAGGGAAATTCTTGATATGATTCATCAATTTCATTTATTAGTGAAAATTCATCATATTCCTTATTGTAAAAGATACGTTTCCAACTTCTCGATAAACCACCAGCTAATATAATATAATAGTCTTCCATATCACCTTTTTCATTATTAGCAAGTTCTTTAAGGTGTTCTAAATTTTTTACTAACATTTTCGTTTAAATTGTATATTACAAAGTATGAAATCATTTCCAAAAAGAGAATATTTTTTTAATTATACGATACAAGCCTTGACCGAATTAGGTGGCTCTGGTTCGAATGACGAAATCAATAACAAAGTAATTGATATTCTTCAATTACCAGAAGAGTTATTGAATAAGATGCATAAGAATTTTAATCAAACTGAATTTGAATATCAAATGGCTTGGGTTAGAACAATGCTGAAAAATCAAGGATTAATTGAAAACTCAAAACGTGGTGTCTGGGCTATTAAAGCGAACCAAGAAATAAATATACCAAAATACAAAATAGTTTTTGATAAAAGTTTAGCAAAAAAAATAGATGAAGAAATTACTGATGATGAAGAATGGAGACAGAAATTATTAAATGTAATTTCAGAAAATCTTTCCCCAAATGCATTTGAGCGTTTAGTGCAAAGAATATTAAGAGAGAAAGGATTTTCGCAAGTTGAAGTTAAAGGAAGAACAGGAGATGGTGGTATTGACGGAGTTGGTATTGCAAAAATAAATGGCATTTTGAGCTTTCATATAATATTTCAATGTAAAAGATATAAAGGAAAAGTAGGTGCAAAAGATATGCGGGATTTTCGTGGTGCAATGGTTGGAAGAACTGATAAAGGTTTATTTATTACTACCGGTATGTTTACAAGAGATGCAATAGCAGAAGCTTCAAGAGATGGTGCACCTGTAATTGACTTGATTGATGGAGATTTATTAGTTGAAAAACTCAAAGAGCTTGGTCTTGGAGTTTCTGTTGAGTTTAAAGAAGAGGTTACAATTGACGAAGACTGGTTTAAAAATTTTTAACAGATTTCTTTTGCGTTAGGGATAGAAGTGGAAAGCCCACAGCGAGTAACGAGCGAGGACTTGTAGCGGATAGCTGGACCTTTAGGTAACACCCAAACGATTATTTAACAAATCTGAAGTCAATTCAGATACAGGAATCGAAAGAACTATAGAATCCTTACTTGGAATTGAAATGAATTCTTCTAAAGCACCAGATTATAAAGGAATCGAACTTAAATCTTTTAGAGATACTAGGAATAACAGAAAAGGATTGTTTGGTAAAACACCGAATTGGAATTTAAGCAAATTCAAATCAAGAGTTGAAATTTTGGATGCTTTCGGGTATTGGGAAAAAGGTATTTTCCGATTATATAACACAATGCGAGGAACTGGACGAAATGCACAAGGTTTAATATTAAAAATTGAGGACAAAAAAGACTGGCTTGTTGAGAATTCCGATAAACCAGAAATTGGCGATTTTCTAGTTTGGGAACTAGAAATTTTGCGGAAAGCATTATTAAAAAAACATAAAGAAACTTTTTGGATTAAAGCAGAAAGTAAGATTGAAGATAACAACGAGTATTTTCATTTTATCGAGGTAGAACACACAAGAAATCCTATGGTTGATAAATTTGAAATTCTAGTAGAAACTGGAGCTATAACAATGGATTATCCGATTAAGCGAATGCCAAGTGGTAAGGTTATAGACAAAGGCTGTAATTTTAAACTCAATTCAAATTCTCTAGATTTATTGTTTCCGCCAAGTGTGAGTTATAGCCTAATCTAAACAGTGTTTTTAACTCATAGAGTCACATACAGTTGCCATGCACCTAAGCCACTTCTAAAAACAAGAATTACAAAAGACATGGCTTTCGTTAACACTGGCAAATTAGATTTACAAAATAACATTGTTAAAAGCGATTTTATAGAAGAACTAACAATAAGCTTTGATCCCAACTTTAATCTACTTCTGTTAATCAAAACCCCATAAACCATTACTAAAAACTAACACATGAACATCAATAAAGCAGGTTTTTACATTTTAAATATACTTTTATTATTATCCATTATTTTAGGGTTTTACGAGCTTGTGGAAATTAAAACATTAGTAGGTGTGTTTATAACTCCGGCTTTTATTCTAGCGGTTTCTCTTAGTTATAAATCTAAGAAAGATGGGACCTGATCCATTAATTGATGTGTTTTTTAAAATAAGTAGTCCTCCTCCTTCAAAGATAAACTCAGAGGCATTGTATTGAGAAGTTAAAACATCTTGTTAAGGCCTTTAGTGGAGGCCTAATAAATCTGTATTTTTGTCCTCTCAAAAGAAAAAACGATGCAAAATCCTAAAGTGCCTAATTATATAAAAGAAGTCCTCAAAAATATGCCAACAGACTGGTTGAAACTCACCACTCACCGATTGGATATTTTTGATGAAAGTTTGGCCAAAACCCAATTTATAGATCAGTTTGAAGCCTTGTATAAAACCCAGAATTCAGACACATCAGTTCTTAGTGAACTGCCTACTGCTTTCGATTATATTCGCCTGGGTCATCCCTTATCTTCTATATTGGAATGGGGCATCGCCCATATGCATGATTTAAAACCAGAACAAGTCATTGCTTTTTCATCTCAGACGATGCCAGTCTTAGCTGTCCTTAGGAAGAATGTATTCAATCATAAAAATACCCAAATCCTGTTTGCAGGAGACTTGCCACCGGCTTTCGATTTTGAAGCCCTAGAGGATGTTTACGGGTATAACTTTGAATTAAAGCAGGTTAAAAACGCAGAAGATATTCCTGACTTTGATGGCAGTACCATTTTCATTTCTCAAGATGACAAAATGGGAGAGGCTGATCTTTCGCCTGCAATTGATTTTTACGTTAGTGTTCAACCCCCACTTGGAAGTATCATACTCGTTAATAGTGAAGAAAGCGAAAGTTATATCTCAGAGATTCAGCATGTGCGAAGACGGGAAACCATCGCCATGACACCAGCCGATTCTTTTTCTGCTCTACAGCAATTTGTCGGTAAATCTCCCTCTACTCCGGTCGAAAGAGATACAGCAAAGAACAAAGCAAGTGTAGTCAAATCGGTACAAGAAATTACCGCAACCAAGTCAGAAGTCTTATTGGGGTCTTGTGGACTATCTGTTCAATATGCCATCATGATGGGGCTTATAGACGACGCCAAAGAAAAACATCCAGGAAAAAACATCAAAATCATCGTTCCACCCAACTGTTATGGAGGAACCAATGACCAAGCTAGACGTGTGGTAGCTGCGTTAGAAAATGTAGATATTTTAGACCTACCTGTAGATCGGGACAATGATATGGTACAAAGCACCGACCAAGTCTTGGACCAAGTGGCACAGCTAGATGCCATTCCTTATATTATTGCTGAAATTCCAACTAACCCAAGAGTTGAAGTACCAGAATTGGAAAAATTAAAAGCAGTTTTAAGTAAGACCCGCCAAACCCCTACTGGAGAACTGGCTATTGATCCTGTTTTTATCTTGGACCAAACCTTTTGTCCTAATGTACAATTTTTAAGCAAAGAGGGTATTTTCTCTTCCATACGATCAATTTCCTATGTGAGTGGATCGAAATTTCCTAGTGGCGGAAAATGCACTGCGGGTTACTGTGTTGCCAATGAAAAAGCAGAAGACCTAATGCCAGCCATAGAAAAGCATTTTAAACTTTGCGACAACGAGGCTACAGATCTTCAAGTGGAAATCCTTGCAGAACAATTGCCATCGATGACTAAAAGGATTGCAGACGCGTATATAAATACTCGTGAGTTTGTCAATTTTATCAAAAAAGAGCTGCCAGAAGCAAAAATCAATTTTGTTCCAGATGAGGTGGTCGAGCAGGGGTTTACACCATCGGTATTTTCATTAGACCTCCCTACTAAAGGGAACACGGATGAAGAAAGAGAAACTTATAAAAGAGCTTTAAATCAAAAACTCATCGATATGATGATTAGTGAAATTCCTAATGAGAGTAAGCACTGCGTAAGCTATGGGCAGTTAAAAGGATGTTATTGGACCATCCCAGCCACCTCCACTCAAGGAACTACCAAAGAAGAAGATAAGGATTATATTGCCCGCGTTTCTGTGTCACCAAACCTGGACTTGGAACATCATAAACAGGTCTTTTCTGACTTTGTAGAGCAACTTTAATTTAGACTTCAATTTACCAATCAGTATAAATTTAAAATCTATTTTTTTGATAAGGAATTGAATTCTGTTTTTTGAAAAAATCTCAGGCAAAGAATACTAAGCTCTACCTAAAGGACGCAAAGTACAAATAGAGGGTAATTATCACTTTGCGCTTTTTTCTTTGTGAACTTTGGGTGAACTAGGCTTATAATTTTAGAAACAGCGTCGGACTTTATTTTAGGAGTTCGAATCATATTGTGTCGATTTAAAAAAATAAAAGACTAACAAACCTTCTATAACTCTTATATAAAATCAATTGTTAGAAAACTGTTTATCCATAAAAGTCTAAACGGACTTTTATGGATTTTGCTTTATTTATAATGAAAACTCTTGTTTAGCACGATTAAGCTATTGCAAATCCATTAGCAAAAATGGATAGAAGGCTTAAGCGAAAACAAAAATTATTGAATTAATATGCTGTATTTATAGAATAAAAAATAAATCCTTAAGCAATTCCTGCTCTTGCTGGTTAAAAACCATAGCGAGGTTCTGTTTCATTCTTTGTGTGGGAATTTTGGTTTAAGGAGGGCTCTTTGGCTACACTATTCCCAATAGTGCACTTCAATTTTGAATACGAACTGTTTAAAAGCCTTCATTCCTCTTAGGGTAAACTCAAGGCATATGGTGATGAGGTAAAGAAAATATACATTGCCACTTTTGCTTTAGGCAAACTGTCCGTTTAACCCTTTTGATAGTGTCTTTACATTTCAGCACTCAGGTCTTCTTATACCAAAATATATTTATAATGCCGTATGAATAAATCGAATTACTTTTTGGTTGATTGAAATTAAAAATAATTAGCATAGCCTTAGCTACGGTAATTATTTTTGATAAAAAGCAGGCGGAAAAAGCCTGTGCCGATTTCATATCGGTAAAACGATTTATTAGGACATTATAGGTTTAATTTGGTATTAATAACAATCCATCTTTAACTGTCCATTATGTTGAAGCTCGTCGAGGCTAATTGCAGAATGTTCTGCGAGTAAATTTTCCAGCACATCAAGAACATCGTGTTGCATCGCTAGCGAACCACAAATCATAACCACACCACCTTCTTGAATCGTTTTGAGGACACTATCCTTTTGTTGGATTACTAGATTTTGGACGTACTCTTTACTTCCCTCTCTGGAATAGGATTTATGGATTGTGTTATTTTGATTTTTCGAAATAATTCCTTTAAGTATGTCATCATAAATCGCTGATGAGGCTACGGTTCTAACCCCCCAAAATAAGTTAATTGTTGCGTCTCTATTCTGTTCTATCATCCCCAAGTATGGGGCTATCCCAGTTCCATTTGCTATCAATACTGCAGCAGTCGTTTTTTTAGGGAAATGAAAATGTTGATTAGCCTTTACAGCGGCCTCAATGGTATCGCCCTTACTCAATTCGTAGAGATAAGAAGAGCACTGGCCAAACTCGTGTTTTTTGACGCTTAACAGTATTTCATCGCCTATTCTGGCAATAGAATACTGACGGGTAATAGCAGTTCCCTTTATGAATATGACCAATAAATCGCCAGAAGTGAATTTTACTTTTTTCTTGGGCTTTAATCGAATCAGAAAAGTGTCATCTAGGTTCAACTCAGTACGTTCTAAAACTTTAAAAGGGATTTGCTTGAGCTGCCTTTTAATTTTTTTAGGCTGCTGTATCGATAACGAAATATCAATTTGTTTGCTCAATTGTTTGACCCAGTTTTCAAAATCAGCAGCATCTGCATTATTGATTTTATAAAGTGGGAAGAAGGGTTGAAAATCAGGATGTATCTGCAAGAGTGCATCAACTTTTATGGCAAATTCACAATAGTCTGGATATTCCAAGGAACCGAATCCTACTACGGAATATTGGATTTTATTCGGTTGTTGGATGGTTGGAAAAACAGCCTCAAACTTTCTGGCGTTGGAAGGTGGTTCGCCTTCGCCGTAGGTTGCAGTAAGGATGATGATGCGTTTTGCTTTAGCGAAGGTGCAATACTTATTCAATTCGGTCAGATAGACTTTTTTACCAGCAGCATTCAAACTTGTATAAAGTTGCCTTGCAAAATCGAATGTTGTTCCCGTTTCTGACCCCACTAAAATAACAAATTCACAGTCGTCCTTATCTGACATTATGGAAATGGCTTTTACTTTTTTTCTACGCCTCAGTGTCATCGCAAAACCTGAATACATAAAGAATAGAATGGAAGCACTTGCAAGTAGTAAAACAATAGACCAAAAGACATTTCCTTCGCCTGTATGCAGCTTCCAACTTAAACGGGATGCCAATACTACAAAGGGATAATGGGCTTCACTTACAATTTGTCCTGTTTGTTGACTGACCCTTATTTCCTTATTCTTTAATGCGATTTGATAATACTCTTCAGGACTTTCAGAAAATGGAAAATCTACCTTTCTTATTTGGTCGAGCGCGATTGCCTTGAAAAAAGGAATATCCATAATATGCTCAAAACGTTCTGTTGCATCTGTACTTCTAATTTCTTTATGCGTAATAGTAGCATCGGGTAGCAATTCAAATTTTTCTGCTGAAAGGTAAACACCTGTAAAAGCAAGACTAACAATTGGAATAAAAAACCATCGGCTTAAAATAACGTGGTAGCGAAGTTCAAAATAATCTTTTTGAACTTTTGAAAAAAGACGTTTAAAACCGCCTTGCCTTTTGGCGAGAAGCAGTACTCCAGTAATGGTAATCAGTAAAAGTAAAAGTGAAATCAAACCCACAAAAAACCGTCCGATGCCTTTAAGAAAAAGAGAACGATGTAGATTGGTAGCAAAACTATAAATAAAGGGTCGCTCTTGTATTCGGCCCAATTCCAGGCCTGTATTTGGGTCGATGTAGATATCGAGCATTTCCATTTCCAGAGTAAGAACAGAGGCCTTTACAAAACCAGACGATTCTATTTCGATTGCAAAAACATCGTCGTAATTCTTTTTGAGAGCATCGATAGTAGACCCTAAAGATATTTTGTCCAAATTTTGAACTGCATAGCCTTTAGTTTGATGTGAAATGGGCTCAATGGCTAAAATTACACCTGTCACCGAGGCAACGAGTAAAAACAAAGAAGAAGCAATAGCAAGTATAAAATGACTGTATCGCCAAATTGAAATTGTCATAGGTAATTTTTACTGTGGAAGCATTCTTATATAGCGTATAAAGCCTTTTCCCTCTTTTTTGGCTTTAAGATTTTCTGTGGTCAATTCAAATTGAATATCAGCGGCATAATAGTCTTGGTCTTCTACCGAAGTTTCAAAACGCAGGCTATATCCTTTATCAACTTTATCCGCTGGAATCTGCAATACAGTAACGGTACGTTCGCCACCGCTTATCGTCGCACTCGAAATAGCATCGATGTTAGGACGATATTTTCCGTAGAATTTCCACCATTCAGGGATTTCACTAAACCACTCACTGTCTTTGCCTTGCACATAAAGGGTTTCTTCATAGTCGCCAGATGGGTTCAATAAAGAAACAATCACATAAGCACCTTCGCCTGTGTAATTGGTCATTTGTATAAGGCATTTTACAGCTTTGTTTTCAGTAGTTGTAAATGCCGATAGCAATAGTCCTGCGAGTATCATCACAGGGATAATTTTAAATAGTGTTTTCATCAAGATAAGTTTTTAAAGCCCAACTTGTCCCGAATTTATTTTGGGATTATGGGCTTTATATTACTTTAAAAAATTCAAGGAGTTGTTTTGTTTTTGTAAGAGCTCATTTTCGCTGGCCAAGTCAAAAACCGTTTCTTCAAAATCAGTATTGATTTTTATATCTGCACCTTTTGAGATTAGGTATTTCATTATTTGGCTGTCTTCAGCTTTCATAGCAGCAAGATGCAAAGCCGTTAACCCTTCTTCATTTTTAGCATTGATGTCGATATCAAAATCTGCAAGGCGTTTCAATACCTCTAAATTATGGTCTTTAGTAGCAAGATGAAATAGCGTATTTCCTTCAGCTTGGGTGATGTTCAGTTGTACACCTTCTTCTTGAAGCAGTTTTAATTTGGTATCAAATTCATCGGGTTTTCTACTATCAAAAGAGGCTACTAAATAATGAGCGATGGTATTGCCTTTCTTGTCTTTTGCATTTATACGGCTCTCACCATAAACTTCAAAATCACTCCCCTTATTCAATAAGAATTCTGCCACTTCTGGACTGTTACGCTGAAACGCAAGCATTAAAGCCAACTGTCCATCATTATTTGTAGCATCGAAGTCTTTTACGGATTTGGAAAGTAGTTTTACTATTCCGAGTTCATTGCGAGAAGCTGCATTGAGAAATGGGGTGTTGCCCTCGGCATCTTTTTGGTTTACATCTGCACCAGCAGTTAGGAAAAGTTCAAAAATTGCTGGGTCACCATTGCTGTATGCTAATCTATGTAAAGGTGTGTAGCCGTCTTTAGTCACGATATTAGGGTCAAGACCAAGACTTTTCAAATATTCATAAACTGCTAACGGATTACTATAACCACGTCCGCCTTGTGCTGCGAATAAAAAGGCATTCCCCCCTTTTTTATTCGATGATTTATAATCCACCCCTCTTTTAATAAGTAATTTTAGAAAATCTATATTCCCTTTTTTGGAGGCATAGTTAAAAATACCGTTACCATCCTTATCTGTGCTATTAAGTTTTAGACCTTTTTTGGTGAAGAAATTCAACTCTTCTTCATTGGAAAGTGATGACGCAACCAGTAAAAGTAGGTTTGCACCACTTTCATTTTTTTCGTTAAGAAGATCTATACCGTGACTTTCAAAAGCGTCATACAAGGCTTTGTTTTTTTGGCCTGCGTTTGCTGCAAAGGCAAGTGGCGTATACCCGTGACTGTCTAATTTTGTAACAGAAGAACCCTTATCGAGTAAAAAGTTGACCATTTCGATTTGTCCAGCATAGGCTGCCCAATGCAAGTAGATACGGCTGTCGTGGGTTTTTTTATCAACCGGATTTCCCTTAAAAGATAAGAGGTGCTTTACGATAGCATCATCTGCCTTTTCAAGCAACGCATAGATCACGGCATCAAACGCATTCTTATTTAAGGCGGACGCATCATTGCCTTCAGCGATTTTTTGCTTTACAGTTTTCAAGTCTGGATGGCCTTTCCAGAAGGAACGGTCAAGTAACACATTGTCTTGTTGTGCGACTGCCACTATGCTCATAAAGAGAATAGCAAGCAGCGTTACATTTTTCAAAATTTTCATCTTGCTATTTTTTTACAAAAGATTCAATGACCTCATCAATTTTGGCTTCCTTTTCATAGCCTTCTTCTTCAAATAGGAACTTATAGAGCGGCTTATTATCCACTTTTTCTTCAAGAACAAGGTCTCTATTGCGGCCATAAACTTCATCCCATTTAGCACGAACTAAAGCCCATTTTTGATCATTGTCTTTCCACCATTGTGAAGCAGCGGCACATTCGTTGTCTTCAACTTTTACATAGGTGTTATATCCTTTTTCCTTAGCCAATATGATATCTTCTTTGCCAGTCTCTCGGATAATTTTGGTATTATCTTGGTCATGTACCCAACCGTAGTCTGTGATTTCGTTACGATTGCCACGTATTAAAAGATTATAATCGCTTCTGGTAGTATATTCACGTCTCGCTAAAGGTGCAGGTGCGGTGTTTTCCCAATAACTTTTACCATCGACGTGCACCCAAGAGCCAGACCCTTCATAACGTGGGCTGTCATCTACCTGAAATACTTTCTGTGTCCATTGTCCTTTGACTTCCGAAGAAAGGAATTTTTTAAACTTCCATTCATTATTTGAGCTGTAAGAGTATAAATCTGTGTTCTCAAACAACCAATCTTCACGCCAATGCTTTATAACCATAGGTTCAGCTGGGTTACCGACTTGTAACAAATGCTGAATTTGGATTTCATCATCTTCATCTGTAACTAATTGTGCCCATTCCAAACCTTTGACCACTTTCGTTTTTGAGGGCTTGTATAGTGAATCAGTACTGTAATTAAAGGTCTCTGCAAAGTTAAAAGTGACCTCAAAACAGCCGCATATATTCTTGATGGCTTGGCGGTCTTCTTGTTTTTTTGATGTTTGAGAAATAGCACTTATCGAAAATAATAGTGCCAATAGGATGTACAAAGGTATTTTCATAATATATTATTTATTGGTTTATAATTTTTTCTCAAAAATAGCTATTTTTATTAAATCTAAATAATAATAATATATATATTTGCACTTTATTAAGATTGGTTATAAATAAAATGAAGTACAAACGTCTAATTATAAACACTTTGACTATTTTATCTTTTTTGAAAGTAGTTTCCCAAGAGGTCGTAGATAGCACTCAAATTAACAATTTAGATGAAGTTATCCTTACGGCCACGCGTACAGAAAGACAACTTTCATCTTTACCACTGCCAGTGACCTTAATCTCAAAAAAGAAAATTTTACAGTCGGGTACAATTCGTTTGGATGAAATACTGAGCGAGCAAACAGGAATTATAACCGTGGCTGATGAAAGTGGTTTTGAAGGTGTACAAATTCAAGGGATATCATCAGATTATATTTTAATTCTTATAGATGGAGTGCCACTAGTGGGTAGAAGTGCAGGAAATTTTGATTTGAGCAGGCTCACGGTGGGCAATATCAAACAGATCGAGGTGGTAAAAGGACCATCGAGCAGTCTTTACGGTTCTGAAGCTTTAGGGGGTGTCATCAATATTATTACGGAAAAACCAAAATCTGAAGAACTGCAAGGAAACGTTTCTTATCGCCTAGGCAGTTTTGTACAACAAGATGTCAATCTTGATATTAAACAGCGTTTTAAAAAGTTGCGTTACGGGTTTTTTGCCAATCGATTTTCCAGTGAAGGCTATGATTTGAACCCTGAAGAAGAGGGTCAAACGGTCAATCCATTTGAGAATTATACCGTTAACGGACGAGTGTATTATGACTTTAATGACAAGCTATCTTTGTTTACATCTACACGATTTTATGGCCAAGTACAAGATGCTGGATTCACCTTCAATGATGTTTTGTTTGAAGGAGATAGCAATGAACGGGAATGGAATGCCCACGCAAGGCTCGACCAAAAATGGAACGAAAAATTTACGACAGCTTATGAATTGTATTATACTAATTATGTAGCTAATGAGCGACTTGTTAACCCAATTACCGAAGAGGTGTTGAGCGATAGTGATTTTAACCAAAAATTATTACGACCAGAAATTCGTGGAAATTACGCTCTCACAAATGCGGGAACGCTAACGGCAGGTTTGGGTTTTCAATATGATGCTTTAGACAGAACGTTTTTTGATGAACGTGTAAGCTTCAACTCGCAATATCTTTACGCACAATACGACATCAATCCTATAGAACGACTAAATGTTATTGCTGGTGCCCGCTTTGACAACCATTCGGAATATAGCAATCAATTTAGTCCCAAACTGGCAATGCGTTATAAATTGAGTGATGCATTTGCTGTAAAAGGTTCGGTAGGCTATGGTTTTAAAGCGCCAGACTTTAGACAGTTGTATTTTGATTTTACTAATTCGGCAGTTGGTTATACGGTTTTGGGATATAACGTGGCCCTGGATAAATTACAAGAGCTTCAAGAACAAGGACAAATTCTTAACGTGGTAGTTTCGGGAGATGACCTAAATAATCCGTTAGAAGCAGAAAGTTCTGTTGGTTATAATTTAGGATTGACTTTCAAAGAAGGCAAATGGAATAGCGAACTTAACTTTTTTAGAAATGATATTAAAAACCTTATCGATACACGCATTATTGCCCGAAAAACCAACGGTCAAAATATTTTCAGTTATGTCAATTTTGATGAAATCTATACCACAGGATTTGAAATCAACACAGGGTATAAAATAACCGATGCCATTAATATAAGTGCTGGCTATCAGCTGCTTTATGCCTACGATAAAAACAAACAACAAGAGGTAGAAGATGGTCAAGTATTTGCCCGTGACCCTGGGACAAACCAGACCGTGGCGGTCACGCAGTCCGATTATTTTGGGCTCGTGAACCGCTCGCGGCACAATGCCAACTTCAAGGTGTTTTATGATATTGTTTCCGCAAAGGCAAATATCAATCTACGACTTCTATATCGAAGCAAATATGCTCAATTCGACACTAATGGAAATGGGCTTATCGATTCTTACGACACCAGTTTTATCGATGGATTTGTAACGGCAAATGTAGCGGCTAGCAAAACCTTTTATACAGATTTCACATTACAGGTAGGAGCAAATAACCTTTTGGACTATACCGATATCAATATTCCAACGTTGCCGGGAATTCAAGGATACCTAAAACTCAATTATCAATTTTAACCCGCCTGCCGTCGAGCAGGTTTTTATACACAATAAGAATGAAAACAATGAAAACAGCACATACACTGACACTAGCAGTATTATTTAGTATTGCATTTACATCTTGCAGCAGCGATGATGACAATATACCAATATCAGACCCTGTTCAAGCAGAACAGGTAGGCAATCTTTCTGCACCTCAAACCGGTGGTCAGGGTACGGGAATGGATGTAGGTGGTCCATTTACAAAATTTGATTTTAAAACGGGCACAGAAACCACTAGCGATACAGAATGGGACATAGCCTTTAGAGGTACCACTATTGCCATAAATGGTGGGATAGCTACAGGCACAAATGATGAACCTACAAGAAATGGTGATGCTGGTGCTACTATCGTAACAGGAACGTTTAATAGCGTCGATACAGCCGATGGATTAACATTTACTCAGGATACCACTTCAGGATTTGCAATTCCGACAGGAAGCGATAATGGATGGTATAATTATGACTTTATGAATAATATAATTATGCCTATTCCCGGAAAGATGTTAGTATTCACGACTCGTGATGGTAACTATGCAAAGGTTGAAATTCTAAGTTATTATAAAGATCAAGACAATTCTAATCCTGCAAATGGGCGTTATTATACGTTTGACTATGTGTACAATCCAAATGCAGGCGAGACCTCTTTTGAGTAATTTTATTTGATTAGTTAGCCAACGAAGCTCATCTGTAATGGATGAGCTTTTTTATTACAAAAGATCAGAACATGATCTAAGGCGTCAAAATATCGAAAATTAGATAATTCGGCTACAATACCTATTTTAAACTAGAGTCTTTTAAAATAAATTTTCTGTATTGATAATATATTTCTAGAATACTCATATTTAAACACCCCTTTTAAAGGTTAAAGCAACTTTATAATATAGATTATAGAGGTCAGTAGTTAGTTACTTATTAATTCTGATTGATATATTTTGTTTCCCTTCACCATTTTGACAATTAGATTATTGAATATAGTTGCTTTACTCTGGGATCGATTTATTCTAAAACAAAATTCACTGAAATATCTATTGAGATTATTATCACTTACCCAAGAATAGGTCGTTCTTATCCAAGATTTAACTTGATGTATCATGGTATGGAGCGCTTTAAAATTCAATCCTCTGTTACTCTCAATCTGTGTTATGTCATAAGCTTTTGAAATGGGCCTATATCCTCTCCATTTATCTGTTGTGACCCTTGCCTCTCTGCTGATATGATTGACAAAAATATATTGCAATGATCGAGCTGAAAAATCATCTATTTTCATAGCATACATCCTCTTTACCTTACCCTTTTTTGTAAGCTGGATAGCCGTTACCGCCTTCTTTTTCTTGCTATCATAGCTTCTTCCTGTTTTTCCTATTTCTTGGCCGCCAAGGACAAACTCATCAACATGAACATCCCCATCCATAGGGTTTTTTCCGCTAGAAGCCATTGCCTCTCTGACTTTCAACATAAATAGTCGAGCAGTTTTTTCAGTCACACCATAACGCACACCCATATAACTTGCTGATAAACTCTTAGTGCTAGTAGCCATTTCGAAACAGATAAAAAATGCCTTTCTGACTCCAAACTTGACTTTGTGAAAAAGAGTGTTGGCAGTAGTAGATTCTATGTGCCCGCAGATATTGCACTGCCTTGCAAAATCAGCACGAACTTGACAAGCAGTGTGATTACATTTCAGACATTTATATCGAATTTCTGACTTCATTGAAGCTAAATATTTCTTGCAATCTTCGTCTGTTTTGAACCGATCAGAGAACTCTAGAAGATTTTGACCCTTAAATACATCCATAATTATATATATTTACTAACATTAAGATAGGTGTTTATATACTGACCTCTAATACTGAATTTAAAAAAATGTATCCTAAAGCACATCGCCCTAAAATAATCTTTACAGTAGGTGCAATGACTGCTGGAGGAACAATTACAAATGATGGCTTGATAATAGGAACTGAATTTTATGGAAAAAAAACAGCCGATACAACTGGAATGGGACGAGTTGGAAAGTTTTTACTAAATCCAGATGATTTTGTTCCTTTAACGTTTCACGAACAAATGCATTTTGAACAGATTAAAATTGCTGGGGGAAAAGAGAAATTTATTGAAAATACTAGTGGAACATTATTATCTAATTCTCTAAAAGAAGGAGCTGCTGACTTTGTTTCTAACCTAGTTACGGGTTGGAATAACAACAGGCCAAACTACATATATGGTAGGGAACACGAAAAAGAATTATGGCAAAATTTTCAAAAAGAAATGTTCTCTAAAAAGACACTCACTAATTGGATGTACGATTATAGGATAGAAAAAGACACGCCAACTGATTTAGGCTATTTTATGGGTGCGAAGATTTGCGAAAGCTATTACAATAATGCAACAGATAAATCAAAAGCTATAGTAGATATTTTGAGTATTACAGATGCGAAAAAATTTTTAATAGAATCCAAGTATGATGAAAAATTCATTGAGAAAAATTAACATCTGTATAAATACGAAAGCACAATCGAGTGGATGGCTCCGCCATTAATTGACGGAGTGCACCCCTCACACCACCGTACATACGGGTCTCGTATACGGCGGTTCGCAATCCATCTTTCCAATCGCTCTTTACACCAATTAAAACTATTCTGTACTTTTTCAAAGGGCTACAGATTTTCTTGGGAATCGGTCACCCAATTAGCGAAAATCAATGCTCCCATTGTAATTTCCAGAAGGACTGCGTTCAGTCCTTCCCCACTTATGAGATCTATGCAGTTTTATGCACCTCGTTTCCCATGGGTACTATGACCTCAGCTGACTTCTCTACTTAACCAACTCGTGGTTATAGAGACCTCCCCAGGTAATTGCATCTTCTTTCACTCGATTCCTGCCGTATCTACATTAATGCACTTTTGGTATTCTTTGGGCTTTACAATGATGTGGTTGCTTACCCGTGCATAAATGCCTCATATACGGTTTCTGGTTGGCCTGCCCCGTACTTGATACGGGGTCAGTACCGTCCCGTATAGCTATCGGGATTGTAGCGGTATTTGTTCATTAATCAATCACAAATAATCTTCAGTCCCAACCTCACGGTTGGCAACCTTGCAGCTTACTAATGGTTCAAGGCGTTACCCCTGCCCATAAGGGACTTGCACCCTCTAGATTAATACCATATCTTCGATATAGTAAAGACGCCCATGCTGGGCACACACACCGTATATAATTTATTGCTTTGTTTCTGGCTTATTTAGGAAAGACCTCGCAGCCCTTCTATTCAATTATTATTTATTAGCTTTATACCTTAAACACAGCAACTAATCTTGTACAAACACGTTGTGCTTGATATTACAAACCACCGAAAATCATTGCTTTCATTGAGTTAAGTAATATTTGTAATGAAATTAATAGTAAAACTTTGTGACCTTTTTTCGAGTGTATTGTCGTATAAATACCAACCGAATAGAAATGAATATTGAACAAAATAAAATCTCCAAAGATTTAACAAAGCCAATTAATCACAAAGGCTTCTTATTTGACCTTTTTATCTACATTTCTGTAATGTTCTTAATTAGGGAAATATATTTTCCAAGTGTTGGTTTTATTGTAAATGGACTTTTTTGGTCATTGACAACCTTAATCATTGCTACTTGGAGGATGAAAGTCCGCAATGTCACGTGGAAAGATTTAGGTTTTCGAAAACCTGAAAGTTTCAAAAAAACTGCATTGGTAACAATTGGTATTTTAATAGCTATTGTTATTTCAATAATGGCTTTTGAGATGATTAAAGACTATCTACCATTTTTAGTAGAACAAAAGAATTATTCTGAAAATTCAGCATCTAAATTTGGAAACCTAAAAGGAAATTGGTTACTCTTTTTTACTATAATTCCAGCGGTTTTGCTCGAATCAATGTTAGAAGAACTATTAGACAGAGGTTTTCTAATAAATTGGTTTGAGAAATTATTTTCAAAAACCACAATAGCCACAATTCTTGCTGTAGTTCTACAAGCCTTAATTTTTGGGTTCAGGCATTCCAACGATTTGTCAGATAGGTCGATTAGAGTTGGACTTATTGGATTAATAATGGGAATAGCTTACGTAAAATTCGGAAGAAATTTGTGGCCTTTAATTATTGCTCATTGCGTACTAAACACAATGTCAATGGTAGATAGAGTATAATCTAAAAAAATAAAATGGAAATTCAAAATTTAAAAGACAGACCAGAAATTGAAGAAAACAGCAGATTGAGCAAAAAATATGTTCAATTACAAAAACTAATCACCGAATTGAGAAATAAGGAATTAAATGATGATGTTGTAATTATTATAAATGACAACATTAATTCTATCAATTCTATTTCAAGTTTGGATAATCGATTTTCGAAGCTATTGAAAAATACTCAATCAAAAATTTTAAAAGTTATCGAAAAACACCATAAATTGGCAACTGAAAACCATTATAGAAATATTTGGTTGGCTTTAGGAATTGGAGCCTTTGGAGTACCAATTGGAGTTGTTATTGGAGCAATTACAGGAAATATGGCTTTTATAGCTATTGGCATTCCAGTAGGATTTGGTATTGGGATAGCAATAGGAACAATGATGGATAATAAATTAAAAGACCAAGGAAAACAATTGGCTTTGGAAATAAAATATTAAGCACAACAAAGAACTGAGGTAAAAAACAACTCTTTTCTACTTTAATTTGAAACACTAGTAGTCTAGGCTCATGGATTCATAAAACTGATTCTTTGAGCTTTTTTAATTGATTTTTTGTTATTTATTTA